>Ga0213828_1000922_pt1 | contig 26138 bp, 27 predicted proteins | sample MC6MC0897MG_FD_180664 | JGI IMG/M metagenome (GOLD analysis project Ga0213828, IMG submission 180664) | Enriched soil aggregate microbial communities from Iowa State University, Ames, United States - MC6-MC0897-MG | ecosystem: Environmental > Terrestrial > Soil > Unclassified | place: USA: Iowa... | reverse complement strand
AGCTCGCGCGGCAGGTCCGGCCGCCGCATGAAGGCCGACATCAACGTGGTGCCGTACATCGACGTGATGCTGGTGCTGCTGGTCATCTTCATGGTGACCGCGCCCCTGATCACGCCCGGGCTGATCCAGCTGCCGTCGGTGGGCGCCGCCTCCGACGTGCCGGTCAAGCCTCTGGAAGTCCAGATTTCGGAAGACGGCAAGATCGCGCTGCGCATGCGCGAAGCCGGCGCCACCATGCAGGACATCGCGCGCCCCGAACTGGTCGCGCAAGTGCGTTCGCGCATTACCGCGGAAACGCCGGTGGTGATCGCCGCCGACGGCAAGGTGCCCTACGAGACGGTCGTGAAGGTCATGGACGAGCTGCGCACCAACGGCATCACCCGCCTGGGCCTGCTGGTGGACCAGTCCGGCGCCGCCTCCCAGCCCGCCCCCGCCAAGAAACGCTAACGCGCCGCCCTTTGCCGGCCCGGCCGGCATGCACCGCACATGACGCCACCCATAATTCGACACCGCAGCGGCCCGCCGGCCACCCCGCCCAACAACGACAACCGGAATTCGATGATTCTGGCTGTGGCGGTGCACCTGCTGCTGCTGGTTGCCCTGATCTTTGGCGTGAACTGGCATACCGAGAACCCTGGCCCCGTCCAGGTGCAACTCTGGGCAGACGGCAATTCGCCCGTCTCGCCCCCGCCCACGCCGCAACCCGAACCGCCCAAGCCGCAACCCAAGCCCCAGCCCGAGCCGGAGCCTGAAAAGACGCCCGAGCCGCCTCCTCCGCCGCCCCCGCCGCCGCCTCCCGAGCCCGAGCCGCAGGTTCAGGCCAAGACCGAGGAGGTCGATCCCGAGATCGCCATCCAGGAAGCCAAGAAGAAGCGCGAGCAGGAAGAGAAGGCACGCGAAGCCGCCGAGGCCGCCAAGGAAAAGGCGCGCCTCGAGGAAGAGCGCAAGCAGGCTGAACTGAAGGAAAAGAAGCGCCTCGAGCAAGAACGCCAGGCCGCCGAGAAGGCCGCGGCTGAAAAGGCTGCCGCCCAGAAGGCGGCCGCCGAGAAAGCTGCCGCCGAGAAGGCCGCTGAGAAAGCCGCCGCTGAAAAGGCCGCAGCCGAGAAGGCCGCAGCTGAAAAGGCGACTGCCGAGAAGAAGGCCAAGGAAGAAGCCGCCAAGAAGGCGGCTGCTGAGAAGGCCGCCGCTGAAAAGGCCGCTGCCGAGAAGGCCGCGGCTGAAAAGGCGGCTGCTGAAAAGGCCGCCGCCGAGAAGGCTGCGGCTGCCAAAAAGGCTGCCGCAGACAAGGCGCTGAAGGACGCGTTCCGCAACGACGCCCTGGGCGCAGCCGGCATTCCTGGCGGCACCGCCGACCGCAACCAGGCTGGCGGCGGACGCGACAGCGGCTATGGCGCCAAGGTCCGCGCCTGCGTGCAACCCGGGGTGGCGTATCCGCCCCCGCCCCGCAGCGGCTCGGGAAATCCGACCGCGCAATACCGGGTACAGTTAGGTTCTGACGGGAAGGTGAATGGCGTTACGTTGACCAGTTCTTCTGGCAACTCCGGCTTCGACCGCGCGGTCGAGACGGGCATCCGCCGTTGCAACCCGTTCCCGAAGCCCTCGACGGGCCGCTACGAACCCATTATTGACGTTGTCTACAGAATGTATGACTGACAGGAGATTGACGAACATGACTCCCGCTTATAGTCGACGAGTACCCACTCTCGCGCTCTGGAGAGCGTATGGAATCGGACTGCTGATGGTGGCGCTTGCCTGCCTGATGGCCATGAAGCCCGCCCACGCACAATTGCGTGTCGATATCTCCGGCACCGGCGCCACGCAATACCCCGTGGCTATCGCCGACTTCGCCGTTGACGATACCCACGGCCGCGCGCTGGCCGAAGTCATCCGCGCCGACCTTACCCGCACCGGCCAGTTCCGCCTGATCAACGCGGCCGGCTCCGGCCTGAACGTCGACTCCCCGATCGCCCACGACGACTGGCGCGGCAAGGGCGCCGACTTCATCGCCTACGGCAGCATTACCCGCGGCGCCGATGGCCGCTACGACGTGCGCTACCGCCTGGCCGATACGGTCAAGAAGTCGCAGCTGGACGGCGTGGCCTTCTCGGGCACCGAGCAGGAACTGCGCCGCGTGGCCCACCAGATCGCCGACCGTATCTACGAAAAGATCACCGGCGTTCGCGGCGTGTTCTCGACCCGTATCGCCTACGTGCTGAAGAAGGGTTCCACCTACGAACTGCAGGTGGCTGATGCCGACGGCCAGAATCCGCAGGTTGCCCTGCGCTCGCGCGAGCCGATCATTTCGCCGTCCTGGTCGCCCGATGGCGCCAAGCTCGCCTACGTGAGCTTCGAGTCCGGCAAACCCGTCGTCTACGTGCACACGCTGGCCACCAGCGCCCGCGCACCGGTCGCCAACTTCAAGGGCAACAACAGCGCCCCCGGTTGGTCGCCTGATGGCAGCAAGCTGGCTGTCGCCTTGACGCGTGACGGTTTGTCGCAAATTTACGTCGTTAATGCGGCCGATGGCTCGAATCCGAGCCGAGTTACGCGTTCTCCCGGGATTGACACCGAGCCGAGCTTTACGCCCGACGGCGCTTCCATTATCTTTACGAGTGACCGCAGCGGCGGGCCGCAAATCTATCAGACCGGCTCGACAGGCGGCGAAGCACGCCGTCTCACGTTTAATGGTGGTTACAACATCTCACCCCGAATTTCCCCCGATGGATCGACGCTGCTGTACGTTGCAAGACGAGACGGCGCGTTTCGAATCGCATCTCTGAACTTGTCCACTGGTGCCGAAGCCTTGCTGACTGATGGTCGTGACGATCAGTCGCCCAGCTTTGCGCCCAACGGAATGCAAGTGCTCTACGCCGCCATCCAGAATGGCCGTAGCGTGCTGGCAGGTGTGTCAAGCGATGGACGCGTGCGACAAACGCTTTCGGTACTGAACGGGGAAATACGTGAACCGACTTGGGGCCCATTCATTACCCGATAACACGTGTGACTCTCTTTGCAAAGGAACTATCATGAAGTCGCGCATTGCCAAAAGCCTAACCATCGCCGCTCTGGCTGCCGCCCTGGCAGCTTGCAGCTCCGTCCCTCTCGACGATAAAGCGGGTCAGGGTGGAGGCGCTGGCCAAGGATCTTCGGCCTCTGGCCAAATCCTTGATCCTTTCAACCCCCAAAGCATCCTGGCGCAACAGCGCTCGGTGTACTTTGATTTCGACAGCTACACCGTGTCGGACCAATACCGTGGCCTGGTCGAAACCCATGCCAAGTACCTGGCTTCGCACCAACAGCAAAAGATCAAGATCGAAGGCAACACCGACGAACGCGGCGGTGCTGAGTACAACCTGGCCCTCGGCCAGCGTCGTGCCGACGCCGTGCGTCGCATGATGACCCTGCTGGGCGTCAGCGACAACCAGATCGAAACCATCAGCTTCGGCAAGGAAAAGCCGCGCTCGACGGGTACGACTGAAGCCGACTTTGCTGAAAACCGCCGCGCCGATATCAACTATCTGCGCTAAGATTTTCGCTTAGTCTGGAGCCCTACCTCGCGTCGGGACGGCCAGCCGGCCGTCCCGACGTTTGTTTTTATACCCGGGAATATTCATGCGCGATTACGTTCTGTCCCTGCGTCCCCTGATTGTGGCCACTGGCCTGGCGCTTGCCGCCCTCACGGCCCCTGCTCACGCTTTTTCCGACGATGAAGCCCGCAAGGCCATCCTGGATTTGCGCCAGCAGGTGCAGCAGCAGAACGAGCAAAGCCAACGCGCCAAGCTGCAACTGGCCGACCAGATCCAGTCGTTGCAGCAGGAAATCGCCCAACTGCGCGACCAGCTTGAACTGGTGTCGCGCCAGCAACCCAGCGCCAAGCCGGGCACCGCCCCGGGCAGCGCCAATCCGCCGGGAGCCTCCGCCGGCGATCCCCAGGAACAGACCGCCTATGACGGCGCGATGGATCTGTTCCGCAAGGGCCAATACAAGGAGGCAGCCGAATCGCTGGCCGCCTTCACCGCGCTTTATCCCAACAGCCAGCTCGCGCCCAGCGCCCAGTTCTACCAGGGCAGCAGCCGCTATGCGCTGAAGGACTTCAAGGGCACCATCGAGCAACTGAACGCCATGGTCCAGAAGTCGCCGGATAATGCCCGTGCGCCCGACGCGCTGCTGATCATCGCCGGCAGCCAGATCGAACTGAACAACCGCGCCGGCGCCAAGACCACCTTGCAGCGCATTGTTCGCGACTATCCGACCACGCCGGCCGCCACCACGGCCAAGAGCCGGCTGCAACTGCTGCAGTAATGCGGCACGCCGCAAGCGCGGCAGGCGCTTACCGCCACATTCTTCGCCGCCGGGCGGGGCTCATTGCCCTGCTGCTGGCGGCGATTCTGTTTGCGCTGCTGATCGACTTCACCGTGGGCCCGTCCGGCCTGCCCTGGCGCGCGCTCTGGCAGACGCTGGCCGCGCCCGGCGACGCCGACCCGACCTATCGCGTGATCGTCTGGGACATCCGCCTGCCGTCCGCGCTGATGGCCGCGCTGGTGGGCATGGCGCTCGGCTTGGCCGGCGCCGAGATGCAGACCATTCTGAACAACCCGCTCGCCAGCCCGTTCACCCTGGGCGTGTCTTCGGCGGCCGCCTTTGGGGCGTCGCTGGCGATCGTGCTTCAGTTCGGATTGCCCGGCATTCCGGCCGGCTGGCTGATCGCCGCCAACGCTTTCCTGTTTGCCCTGCTAGCGGCGCTGCTGCTGGACGCCGTGGCCCGCTGGGGCGGCATGAATACGTCTGGCGTCGTGCTGTTCGGCATCGCCATGGTGTTCACCTTCAATGCGCTGGTGTCGCTGGTGCAGTTCACGGCCAGCGCCGAAGCCTTGCAGAACCTGGTGTTCTGGACGATGGGCAGTCTGGCGCGTTCAAGCTGGACGACCGTGGGCGTGCTGGCGCTGGCGTTTGCGGTGGCGCTGCCGCTGGCCATGCGGCAATCGTGGAAGCTGACCGCGTTGCGGCTGGGCGAGGATCGCGCCGCGAGCTTCGGCGTGGACGTGCGCCGCGTGCGCGTGTCGGCGTTGGCGCGCGTGAGCCTGCTGTCCGCGCTGGCCGTGGCATTCGTGGGAACCATCGGTTTCATCGGGCTGGTCGCGCCGCACATTGCGCGGCGGCTGTTCGGCGAAGACCACCGCTTTTATCTGCCGGGCAGCGCGCTGGTGGGCGCGGTGATCCTGTCGCTGGCGTCCATTGCGTCCAAGAATCTGATGCCCGGCGTGGTGGTGCCCGTGGGGATCGTGACCGCGTTGGTCGGCATCCCCTTCTTCGTGTCCGTCGTGCTGCGCCGCCAATTGCCATGACAACGCCGGCACACACGACCCAATCTTCCGGACTGACGGTGCAAGCGCTGACGGTGGGCTACGGGCGCGAAGACGTTCTGCACGACCTGTCGATCCCCCCGCTGGCGCCGGGCAAGGTGACGGCGCTGCTGGGACCCAACGGCAGCGGCAAGTCGACGTTGCTCAAGGCTCTGGCGGGTCTGGTGCGGCCCCGGACGGGCAACGCGGCGCTGGACGGGCTGGACCTGACCCGGCTTGACCACGGCGAGCGCGCGCGCCACGTGGTGTATCTGCCGCAGAGCCTGCCCGCGGCGGTTCACCTGCGCGTGTTCGAATCGGTACTGGTCGCGGCGCGCGCCAGCGACGCCGCGGCGGGGCCCGTTGATCTGCAGGCCATCGACCAACTGCTGGCGCGGCTGGGTATTGCACATCTGGCGTTGCACTATCTGGACGCCCTTTCCGGCGGACAAAAGCAACTGGTGGGCCTGGCGCAGGCGTTGATCCGCCATCCGCGCGTGCTGCTGCTGGACGAGCCGCTATCGGCCCTCGATTTGAACTATCAGTTCCACGTCATGCGGCTGCTGCGGCAAGAGACGCGAGAGCATGGCCTGATCAGCCTGATTGTCTTGCACGACTTGAACGTGGCCCTGCAGCACGCGGATCAGGCAGTGATGATTCACGAGGGGCGTCTGCACGCCGCGGGAGCGCCGGCGGACGTCATCACGCCGGATTCGCTGGCCGCCGTTTATGGCGTGGAGGCGCGCGTGGAATCGTGCTCGCAGGGGCGGCGGCAGGTGCTGATCGACGGGCTGCAGGCGCACCCCGGCTGACCGGGCCGGGCCGCAGCGCAGGCCGGGGTCTCCGGCCCCATGCTCGAATCCGAATCCCAGACCCAAAGATCAAACCGGAGCCTTCAGGCTCGCAGCGCCACGTCCGCAACCGGCGCGCCGGTCATGTCCGCCAGCTGGGCCGGCGTCAGGTTGAACACGGTGTGCGGGTGGCCGGCGGCGGCCCACAGGCTTTCGTAATTGAAGAGATCCGCGTCCAGCAGCATCACGGGCTTGACCGCGTGGCCGATGGGGCAGACGCCGCCGATGGCGTAGCCGGTCATGTCGCGCACGAAACGCGCATCGGCCTTGGCCAGCGGGCCGACCTGCGCCGCGACCTTGGCTTCGTCCACGCGATTGGCGCCGCTGGCGATGACGAGCACCGGTGCGTCGTCGGTGGCGCGGCGAAAGATGATGGACTTGGCGATCTGGGCGACTTCGCAACCCAGGCCCGCAGCCGCTTCCGCCGAGGTCTTGCCCGACTGGGGCAGCACCACCACGGGTTTGTCGTGCCCCATGTCCACCAGCAAGCGCGCAACGCGCTGGGCGGATTCCGGCAAGGCGGCGATGGATTCTGGCGACATCGTTGAAAACTCCGTTCAAGAAAACAGGCGCGCGGGCGGACTCCCGCCGGCGCGCCGCAGACGAGTGTATCAGCGTCCGGCACGCCCGCTTTGACGCGATGCCGGGCTAGAATGCGGGCCTGGCTTCACCTCCCGATCCACATGCGTTCCGAACCCGTTCTGCCCCTGCAAACCGCGTCCATCGGCGGTTACGCCATGTCCTACACCGAGTACGGCAGCGGCACGCCGCTGGTGCTGGTGCATGGCTCGCTGTCCGACGCCCGCTACTGGAAGTCGCAAATGGCGCCGCTGGGGCGTTCTTTCCGGGTGCTGGCCGTGTGCCTGCGCCGGTATTGGCCGGAGACCTGGGACGGCGAAGGCGGTGGATTTTCGGTCGAGCAGCATGCCAGCGACGTGCTGGAATTCATCGACACAGTGGCCGGCGGCCCGGCCCATCTGGTAGGCCATTCGCGCGGCGGGCGCGTCGCGCTGGAAGCCGCCCTGCGCCAGCCCGACTCGCTGCGCAGTCTTACTCTTGCGGACCCCGGCCTGTCGCTGCCGGGCTGCAAGGATGAACGCGGCGGTTTCCGCCAGCGCGCCCTGACGCTCATCCGGCAAGGCGACGTCGAAGAAGGGCTGGCCCTGTTCGTGGACACCGTGACCGGACCCGACACGTGGCAGCGCATGGTGCCGTGGTTCAAGGAGATGGTGCGCGACAACGTGGGCACGCTTTTCGCGCAAGTGGACGAGCAGCCCGACGCCTTGACGCCCGCGCAGATCGGCAGCCTGACCATGCCGGTGCTGCTGATCGGCGGCGCGCTCAGTCCGGCGCCCTATCCGGCCGTGCTGGACGCGCTGGCGCAGTGGCTGCCGCAAGCCCAGCGCCTGGATATCGTGGGCTCATCGCACGGCATGAACCTGGGCAATCCGCGCGCCTTCAATGGCGCCATTCAGGAATTCCTCGGCGGATAACGGACGCGGCCGTCAGGGTTCGACGGACGGCGTGTGCTTCAGGCGGCGCAGCACAAAGGTGGAGCGGCTGTGCCGCACACCGCGCAGCTTGTACAGGCGCTTGCGCAGGAATTCCTCGTAGCCCTCCGTGCCCGCCACGGCGACCTTGATGAGGTAGTCGTATTCGCCCGTCACCAGGAACGCCTCGACCACTTCGGGCAGGCGGCTGATCTCTTCGCCAAAGCGCGCCAGCGTGTCGTCGTCGTGGTGCTCCAGCGTGACTTCGATCATTACCGTGTCCGGCAGCCCGAGCGCCTTCTGGTTCAGCAAGGCCGCATAGCCTTCGATCACGCCCGCCTCTTCCAAAGCCTTGACCCGGTTCCAGCACGGCGTCGGCGACAGGCCGACCATGTCGGCCAGCTTCAGATTGGTCAGCCGACCGTCCGCGCGCAGCGCGCGGAGGATCTTGCGGTCGGTTTCATCGAGTTTGGGCAATGTGGGCATCGTGGGCGATATGTGAAGACAGAATCCCTGCAAGAGCGGATTCTACAGAAAGAAGATTCTTCAGATTGCCGCAAACAGGCGGGGATCAGGAAACCTATTTTGCGCGTGGGCACGTAGACTTTCCCCAAAGGCGCGCACCTATCCCGCACGCCCCGATTCGGCGCTTTCGCTGCGGCACAACCCGGCGGGTGCGCCGGCAGTTCCCACGCAGCAAGCCCGCGCGCCGATCCGCGCGGCCGGAAATCATGCCCAACACAGCAGCACCCGCAAAACCCGGTCTCGGCCTGTCCGGCGCCGTCATGCTCTTCAGCGCTCCGGCGCTATTCGCTTCAAACATGGTCGCAGCCCGCTGGGCCCACGACGCCAACCTTCCCCCCGTTTTCCTCGCGTTCGGCCGCTGGCTGATTGCCCTTCTGATCCTCTTGCCGTTCGCCCTCCCCGCGCTGCGCACGCATCGCCGGGCGCTGTGGCGCGGCTTGCCGGCGCTGTTGCCCTTGGCCGTGCTGGGCATGGGCGTGGCGGTGGCGCCGCAGTACATCGGCGCGCAGACCACCAGCGCCACCAATATCGCGCTGATCTTTTCGTGCAGCCCGCTGCTGGTGACGCTGCTGGAAGCCGTGATCTGGCGCAAGCCGCTGTCCGCGCCGCGCGCGGCCGGCCTTGCGCTGGCGCTCGGCGGTGTGCTGGTGGTGCTGACACGCGGTGACGCCAATGTGCTGGCCCGGTTGGCGTTCGGACAAGGCGACTTGTGGGTGCTGCTGGCGGCCACCGGGTGGGCGTTCTACACGGTGCTGCAAAAGCGTCTGACCCTGCCGGCGGTGCCCGACAGCGCGCGGCTGGCGACCATGATGCTGGGTGGCGCGCTGGCGCTGGCGCCGTTCGCGGGCATTGAAGCGGCCGCCGGCATGGCGCCTGCCTGGACGGACCCGCGCCTGGCGGCGGTGCTGCTGTTTTTGGCAGTGGTGCCTAGCCTGGGCGCCTATTACGTGTACGGCCGGCTAATCAGCGTGGCCGGCCCCGCGACCGCGGGCCTGTCGATGTTTCTGGTGCCGGTCTACGCCGCGCTGCTGGCCTGGCCGCTGCTGGGCGAGGCGCCGCAGCTCTTTCATGCATACGGCTTTGCGATGATCCTGCTGGGCGTGAAGCTGGCCGCGTCGCGGCTGCGCCCGGCGGCAGCCGCGGCCGCCGCCTGACATACCGCGGCGACAAACGCTGCGGCCGGAAATTCGGCGGCCTGGAATCCAGCCGCTCGAATCTCAGTCACCGGACAATCAGCGGCCCGCGCCCTGCGCCGCCATGATTTCCTGCGCCACCTGACGCGGCGCTTCGGCGTAGTGCTTGAACTCCATCGTGTACGTCGCGCGGCCCTGCGTCAGTGACCGCAGCGACGTCGAATAGCCGAACATCTCGGCCAGCGGCACTTCGGCGCGTACGACCTTGCCGCCGCCGCCCGCGATGTCTTCCATGCCCTGCACCATGCCCCGGCGCGACGACAGGTCACCCATGACGTTGCCCGTGAAGTCCTCGGGCGTCTCGACCTCGACCTGCATCATGGGTTCCAGCAGCACCGGATCGGCGCGCCGCATGCCTTCCTTGAATGCCATCGAACCGGCCATCTTGAAGGCGTTTTCGTTCGAGTCGACGTCGTGGTACGAGCCGAAGAACAGCGTCGCCTTCACGTCCACAACCGGATACCCTGCCAGCACGCCGGCGTTGAGCGCTTCGCGGATGCCCTTGTCCACTGCCGGAATGAACTCGCGCGGCACGACGCCGCCCTTGATGGCGTCGACGAACTCGTAGCCCTTGCCCGCTTCCTGCGGTTCAAGCTTGAGCACCACGTGGCCATATTGCCCGCGGCCGCCCGATTGCTTGACGAATTTGCCCTCGACCTCGTTGCAGGCCTTGCGGATGGTCTCGCGGTACGCCACCTGCGGCTTGCCCACCGTGGCTTCCACGTTGAATTCACGCTTCATGCGGTCGACCAGGATCTCCAGGTGCAGCTCGCCCATGCCGGAGATGATGGTCTGCCCGGACTCTTCGTCGGTGCGCACGCGGAACGACGGATCTTCCTGCGCCAGGCGGCCCAGCGCGATGCCCATCTTTTCCTGGTCGGCCTTGGTCTTGGGTTCCACGGCCTGCGAGATGACGGGCTCGGGAAAGACCATGCGTTCAAGGATGATGATGTGCGAGGGATCGGTCAGCGTGTCGCCGGTGGTGACGTCCTTGATGCCCACGGCCGCGGCGATGTCGCCCGCGTAGACTTCGGTGATTTCGCGGCGCTCGTTGGCATGCATCTGCAGGATGCGGCCCAGGCGTTCCTTCTTTTCCTTGATCGGGTTGTAAACCGAGTCGCCGGATTTCACCACGCCGGAATACACGCGGAAGAACACGAGCTGCCCCACGAACGGATCGGTCATGATCTTGAAGGCAAGCGCGGAGAACGGCTCGTTGTCGGTCGGGTGGCGCTCGATTTCGTTGTCGCGCTGGTCGTGGCCCTTGATGGCGGGCACGTCCACCGGCGACGGCATGTAGTCGATGACTGCATCGAGCATCGCCTGTACGCCCTTGTTCTTGAACGCGCTGCCGCACAGCATCGGCACGATCTCGTTGGCGATCGTGCGGGCGCGCAGGCCTTCCTTGATTTCCGCTTCGGTCAGGGCTTCGCCGGACAGGTATTTTTCAAGCAGGGTTTCATTGGCCTCGGCGGCCTTTTCCACCATCTTGTCGTGCCACTTCTGCGCCTCGTCCTGCATGGCTGCGGGGATATCCACGTACTGAAATTTCACGCCCTGGCTGGCGTCGTCCCAGATGATGCCTTTCATCTTGACGAGGTCGATCACGCCTTCGAAGTGGTCTTCGGCGCCGATCGGCAACTGGATGGGCACGGCGTCGCCCTTCAGGCGCTCGGCGATCTGGCGCTGCACGCGCAGGAAGTCCGCGCCCACGCGGTCCATCTTGTTGACGAAGGCCAGGCGCGGCACCCGGTACTTGTTGGCCTGGCGCCAGACGGTCTCGGACTGCGGCTGCACGCCGCCCACGGCGTCATAGACCATGACGGCGCCGTCGAGCACGCGCATGGAACGTTCGACTTCGATGGTGAAATCGACGTGGCCCGGCGTGTCGATGATGTTGATGCGGTGTTCGGGGTAGTTGCCCGCCATGCCTTTCCAGAAGGCGGTGGTGGCGGCCGACGTGATGGTGATGCCGCGTTCCTGCTCTTGTTCCATCCAGTCCATCACCGCGGCGCCGTCATGGACTTCGCCGATCTTGTGGGTGATGCCGGTATAGAAGAGGATGCGCTCGGTGGTCGTCGTTTTGCCTGCATCAATATGGGCGCTGATGCCGATATTGCGATAAAGCTCGATGCGCGTCTTGCGGGTCATGGCCTCTTCCTACGGTTGGATGAAGATGCGTAAATATTACGCGCCGTGCGGCAAGATACAAGCCTGAATCGGCCTTGCGAAGGGTCTTTGCGAAGGCAATGAGTTTGCCCCCGCCATACCAACGTATAAGCGCATGCGCGGCGCATAAAAAAGCCCCTCCGGGGAGGGGCTGTGGCGCATGCGGCGGCGCGCAATTACTTCTTGTCTTCCTTGACGCGATACACCAGCACGGCGGTGGTGGCCAGCGACAGCACCTTGGCGGTGACGCTGCCCAGCAGCAGGCGCGACAGGCCGCTGCGGCCGTGGCTGCCGATGAAGATCAGGTCGCAGCCGGCGTCGGTGGCGGCCTGAACGATGCCGTCGGCGACGTTGAAGTTGGACACCGCGCGCGCATCGGCTTTGACGCCGGCAGTATCGGCGCGGTCGATGATCTGCTTGAGGTACTTGTCGGCTTGCTCGGCGGAGGCCTTTTCGTAGTCTTCGTCGGTGATGGCATAGGCCGCGGCCATGCCGTCAAATCCGATGGTGGCCGCGAACGGCTGCGTCACGTAGAGGGCGACGACTTCGGCGCCAACCGAGCGCGCGAAGCAGATACCTGCGTTGGCGGCTTGCGCCGAGAGCGGAGAACCGTCGGTGGGAATCAGGATCTTCTTGAACATCTTGCCTGCTCCTGTTTTAAAGGAATCTTTATGCTACCGGAAAGCCGCCGGGTCCACATCCGTCGAACCGGCGGCCTTGACGAGGGTCAAGGCCGGGTTTATCCCAACTGCTGGGCAGCCGCGAACAGGTTCGTGCAGCGGGTGCCGGTGCGGCAGTATGCCAGGACCGGGCCCGGCAGGGTGCGCAGCAGTTCCGCAAAGCGCGCGACGTCGGCGGCCGTCATGGCGCTGCCCACGACGGGCTGGTATTCGATCTGCAGACCGGCTTCCTGCGCGGCGCGCGACACGTCGGCGGCGGTGGGCTGGTCAGGACCGCCCTCGAAATCGGGGCGGTTGATGATGACGCTCTTATAGCCGGCGGCGGCCACGTCGGCCATGTCGTCGGGACCCAGTTGCGGGGCGACGGCAAAGTTCTGGGTGAGAGGCTTGATGGGTGCGGACATGACGGTTCCTTCGGTGACTGGCGATGTGGCTCGGAATTATTGATTGTAGGACCCGTTCTGCGCGAAAAGTTTTTCCAGTTCGGCCCAGATTCCCCGGTGGTCGGCAACGGATACCGAAAAGCGCAGCATGGTGGACGGCGCCTGCGTCGGCGAAAACAACGTGCCGGGCGCCAGCAGCAGGCCGCGGTCAGCGGCTTCGCGCGCCAGCACCTCAGAATCGCGCCCGCAATCGGCCCAGACGAACATGCCCCCGTGCGGCTCGTGCGGGATGGTCAGGCCCAGTTTCAGCAGCCCTTTCATGCACCGCTGGCGCGCGTCATCGACCCGGTGCCGCACGCGCTCGATATGCCGCCGGTACTGCCCTTCCATGAGGACGCGGTGCACGACGCGCTCGCCGAGTTCGGGCGAGGTCAGCCCCGCCAGCATTTTCAGGTCGGCCAGCTTCTGCAGCAGTTCGGAATTGGCGGCCAAATAGCCGACACGCAGGCTGGCCGCCAGCATCTTGGAATAGCCGCCCACGTAGATGACGCGGTTAAGCCGGTCCAGCGCGGCGAGCTTGATGGCGCCCCCCGGATGCAGCTCGCCGTAGGTGTCGTCTTCGACCACCATGAAATCGTGGCGCTCGGCGATGCGCAGAATGCCGTAGGCCGCTCCCGCGGACAGGGTGTGGCCGGTGGGATTGTGGACCGAGCCATTGATGATGAAGAGCTTGGGCTTGTGCTGCGCGGCCAGTTGCTCGAGCAGGTCGAGATCGGGGCCGTCCGGGCCGCGCGGCACGCCGATCAGGCGGGCGCCAAAGGCAGCCAGCCGGCCGAAGATCACGAACCAGGCCGGGTCCTCGACCAGAACGGTATCGCCCGGCTTGACCAGATGGCGCGCGATGAGGTCCAGTCCGTGGGTGACGCCGTTGGTCGTGAGCAGGTTGAGCTCGGGATGGGCGGGCACGCCCTCGTTCTGCAGGACCGCGGCAATCTGCTGGCGCAGCGGCGCGAAGCCCTGGGGGCTGCCGTAGCTGACGAGGTTGGCGCGCACCGAGCGGCCCACGGCGCGCACGGCCCCCGCCACCATGTCGGGATCCAGCCAGTCCGCAGGCAGCAGGCCCGCGCCGCCCGGCATGCCCGGCGCGGTGGATTCTCGGAACATGCTGCGAAGCAGCCACGCGATGTCGACCCGTGCGGGCGGCGCGAGCGTGCTGGGCGCGGCCGCGGCCACCGCCGTCAGCGGGCCGCTGCGCGCCTTTACGAAAAACCCCGCGCCCCGGCGCGACTGCACCAGCCCGCGCGCCACGAGGCGGTCGTAGGCTTCGACCACGGTAAAACGGCTGACGCCCGACTGTTCGGCCATTTTGCGGATGGACGGCAGGCGCGTGCCGGGCCGCAGGCCTTGCTCGTCAATGCGGCGGGCCAGGCCGTCGGCCAGTTGCGCCACCAGCGTGGCATCGGCCTGGCGCACGGGCTGCCAAGGCAGGGAAGATGGGGGGGAGTGAGCAACTGTCATGGAGATTTGACCAGGCCAGTGATTAAAGTGACTGCGAAGGTGTACCGGTACTGTACTGACGGCTGTGCGTAGAGTGACAGCAATGCCGCAAACCTGCAACCGCAGGCGCTGCGGCCATGTCACTTTTTACGGTGCCGTCATGTCCCGTCCCGCGCTTTATGCCACGCCTTCGGCCGCCCCCGCCGCCTCGACTTCCCTCTGGGAGGGATACGGCTATGGTTTCCTGGGCGTGCTGGTGTTTTCGCTGACCCTGCCAATGACCCGCGTCGCGGTGGCCGAGTTGTCGCCCTTGCTGGTCGGATTGGGCCGTGCGCTCATCGCCGCCCTGCCCGCCATCGCCCTGCTGTGGCTCACGCGAAGCCGCCGGCCCAACCGGCAGGAATGGCCGGGCGTGATTCTGGCGGCGCTGGGCATCGTCGTGGGTTGGCCGCTGGCCTCGTCGATGGCGATGCAGACGGTGCCTTCGTCGCAGGGCGCTGTCTTCAACGGCCTGCTGCCGCTATCCACCGCCGCCTTTGCCGCCCTGCGCAGCGGCGAGCGTCCATCCGCCGCCTTCTGGGGCTGGGCCGTCGCCGGCGCCGCGCTGGTCACCGCCTATGCGCTGCGCCAGGGCGAAGGCACGCTGACGGCCGGCTACCTGTGGTTGCTGGTGGCGGTGGTGCTGGGCGGAATGGGGTACGCGGAGGGTGCGCGGGCCTCGCGCACGCTGGGCGGTTGGCGCACAATATGTTGGGCGCTGACCATCAGCGCACCGGTGGTTGCCCTGCCCGTCGGCTGGATGGCGGCGCAGCAGCCCCACTGGCCCAGTTCCGATGTGGTTGCCGCCTTCGCCTACCTGGCTTTCGGCTCAATGTTCCTGGGATTTTTCGCCTGGTATCGCGGCTTGGCCGCCGGCGGAATTGCCCGGGTCGGACAAGTGCAATTGCTGCAACCCTTCCTTACCGTCGTGGCCGCTGCTTTGCTGTTTGGCGAAACCGTGGAGGCGACGACGTTCGTGTTTGCCGCCGCCGTGATCGCCGTTATTGCCGGCGGACGCCGCGCCATCGTAAGGACCCCGACATGAACCTGTTTCCCGCCAATTGGGCCGAAGTCCCGCTGGCCTCGCTTTCCCTCCTGGGTCCGCTGGCGCTGTTTGCACTGGTCAGCTCGATCACGCCCGGCCCCAACAACGTAATGCTGGCGTCGTCGGGCCTGAACTTCGGATTCCGGCGCAGCGTTCCGCACCTGCTGGGCGTGAATCTGGGCTTTACGCTGATGATTTTTCTGGTCGGTGTGGGCCTGGGCTCGGTGTTCCAGCAGACGCCTGTCCTCTACACCATCCTGAAGTATGCCGGCGCGGCCTATCTGCTTTACCTCGCCTGGAAGATCGCCACCTCGGGTCCGCTGGACGAGGGCGAGGCGCGCGGCAAACCGTTCACGTTCCTGCAGGCCGCCGCCTTCCAGTGGGTCAATCCCAAGGCGTGGGTGATGGCGGTGGGCGTGGTGGCCACCTATACGCCGCAAAACGGATTCTTTGCCAATCTGGTGATCGCGACGCTGGTCTGCGGCATCGTCAACCTGCCCAGCATCGGCATCTGGGTGACGTTCGGTACAGCCCTGCGCCGCGTCCTGCACCGGCCCGCCGCGATCCGCGCCTTCAATGTGGGCATGGCTCTGCTGCTTGTCGCCTCGCTGTATCCGGTCGCGCTGGAACTGCTGCACTGAACAGCGGCTCAGGCCAGCAATCCCACCACGACGGCCGGCGTGACCAGCACGTTGAACAGGCCCGCCATCACCATCACCAGGCCCGCGACCGCGCCTTCTTCGGCGGCAAGCTCTCGGGCCTTGGCCGTGCCGGCGCCATGTGCGCCCATGCCGAACAGCGCGCCGCGCGCCAGCGCCGAGCGCAGCGGCAGCCAGCGGCACATGAGCTGGCCGATGGCCGCGCCGAAGACGCCCGTGACGATGACGAAGACCGCCGTCAGGTCAGGCACCCCGCCCACGTGGGAAGACACCGCGATCGCGAACGGCGTGGCGACCGAGCGCGGCAGCAGGCTGAGCCGCAGGTCCGGCGGCAAGTCCAGCAGGCTGCCCAGCAACCATGCGCTGACACCCGCGATGCCGCTGCCCACGGCCACGCCCGCGGCCAATACCGGCCAGTACCGCCGGATCAGCGCCCGCTGCTCGTAAAGCGGCAGCGCGAACGCCACGATGACCGGGCCCAGCATGGCCATCAGCCAGTGCGAGCCGGACATGTAGTCGCGATAGCCGGTATGCAGCAGGATGGCCAGCGTCAGCAGAAGCGCGGGCGCGACGACCAGGGTGGATGTCCACCAATAGGCAAAGCGGCGGTAGAACAGGCGCGCGCAGACATACGCGGCGACGGTGGCCGCCGGCCAGAACAGCAGGTTGAATTCAGGCCGCACGGCGGTTCATCCAGCGATAGCAAAGATCGATCGTCAGCGCCGTGCCGGCCATGACAAGCGCCGTGCCGAGCAGGATCACGGCGAGCAGCTTCACGCCGAGCAGGCCGAGAAATTCGCGGTGGTCCAGCAACGACATCACCGCCGGCACGAAGAACAGCAGCATTTCCCCCAGCAGCCAGCTCGCCCCGCGCTGCACGTTGCGCACGCGCAATCGCCGCGTCGCCAGCAGGACCAGCACCAGCGCCATTCCGATGACGCCGCCTGGCACCGGCAGCCCCGAGGCCTGCGCCATCGCCTGGCCCAGCACGGAGAAAAGGACGATCAATGCAATCTGCAGCAAACGGCTGCGGCGCAGCGCGCTGCGGATAAGGGTGGAATGGCGAAAGCGGGGCATGAGACGAAGATCCAGCGGCGAGCCCTTGTTTTACGCTTCGTAGGCGCATAGATAAAATGAATTCGATGAATCCCATTTATTCCAAACTGGCATAGCGATGGAACTGCGAACGTTGCGGGCGTTGGTGGAGGTCGTCAGGCAAGGCGGTTTCTCCCAGGCGGCCAAAGTGATCCACGCGACCCAACCCACGATCAGCAAGGCCGTTCGACAGCTGGAGGACGAGCTGGGCATGCTCTTGCTGGACCGGCAGGCGCAGCCGCTGCGGCTGACGGCCGCGGGCGAGATCGTGTATCGGCGCGCCCTGAACATGCTGGCCGAACGCGACGACCTGAACGCCGAGCTGGATGACCTGAAGGGCCTGAAACGGGGTGTGCTGCGCCTGGGCCTGCCGCCGCTGGGCAGCAGTTCGCTGTTTGCGCCGATGTTCGCGCGCTTTCGCAGCCGCTATCCGCGCATCGAGATCAGCCTGGTCGAACACGGCAGCCGCCGGCTTGAAGAAATGGTGATGGCCGGCGAAATCGAACTGGCGGGATCGCTCAAGCCCGTGCCGGACCACTTTGAATGGCAGCCCGTCGCGCGCGAACCGCTGGTGGCGCTGATGCCCGCCGATCACCCACAGGCCCGCGCCGAGTCGGTGGGGCTGCACGATCTGCGCGACTCGCCCTTCGTGCTGTTCGAAACAGGGTTTGCCCTGAACCGCATCATCCACGACGCGTGCCAACGGGCGGGGTTCGTCCCGACCATCGCCGCGCGCAGCGGTCAGATCGATTTCATCGTGGCGCTGGTGGCGGCGGGGCTGGGCGTGGCGTTTCTGCCGCGCATGAAGGCCAACGAGGAACTGCATGCGAGCGTGGCTCGCGTGCCTTTGCGTGATTCGGGGACGGACTGGGAGATGGTCCTGGTATGGCGCCGTGGCGGTTATCTGTCGTATGCCGCGCAGGCATGGCTGGCGTTGACGCGCGAGGTCCACCCGGGCGCCGCCTGATGGCGGGCCGCGCCCGGACCGGTAAACATCGGGGCAAACTTCCGGCGCCCGCGCCGGAGTATGCTGATGCCGGAACCCGGCCCGACTTGCCGGGTCAGATCATTCATGCCCGCCCTGCCCCGACTCTCCGCCCGCCGCCTGTTTGCCGCCGCCGTGCTTGCCGCCGCCGGCGTGGTCGGCTGCTCCCAGCTGGATTCCTGGCAGCGCCAGACCATTTTTTCGCCACAGTCCGAGCCGCAATCCTGGTGGCGGGACCCTGCCGCGGGAACGCAGGTCTACGACCTGACGCTCGACAACGGCGACAAGATCCGCGCCTGGTATCTGGCCAGCCCCAAAAAAAGCGCCCCCACGGTGCTGTATCTGCACGGCGCGCGCTGGAACCTGAATGGCAGCGCGTTCCGCATCGACGGCTGGAGCCGCATGGGGTATTCCATACTGGCGATCGATTACCGCGGCTTCGGTGCGTCCACGCCGCGTCTGCCCTCTGAAGACAGCGCGCTAGAGGACGCCATGGCGGGCCTGAAGGAACTGGCGCGCCTGCAGCCCGATCCGGCGCGCCGCTTTGTGTACGGCCATAGCCTGGGCGGCGCAATCGCCATCGATCTGGCCTCACGTCCCGAGCAACCGGACTTCGCGGGCCTGATCGTGGAATCCAGCTTCACCAGCATCGGCGCCATGCTGGCCACGCTGCGCTGGGGCAACGTGCCCGGCGCCAGCCTGCTCGTCACGCAGCCGTTCGCATCCGTGGACAAGCTGGCCCAGCTGCACACGCCCATGCTGTTCATGCACGGCACGGCCGACCGCGTGGTGCCTCACACCATGAGCGACGAACTCTTTGCCGCTGCCCGCAACGTGGCGCCGGAATTGAAGCGGCTGGTGAAAATAGAAGGCGCCTCGCATTCGGGCGCCTTCCGCAGCGGCACGCAGTACGAGACCGCTGTCAGAACCTTCATGCAGGACGCGAGCCAGGCATACGAGCGCAAGAAGGGTTGAAGAGACGTCAGACGCCGGCGGCAGCGGCGCCGCTGCGGCGGGACAGCCACGCGATCACGCGGGGACGGCTGCGGTCGTACGCCAGGTTGTAGAAGAACGCGTAGGGCAGATAGAACAGCACCAGCGCGATGTCCAGCACGAAGGCTTCCCACAGGCTGATGCTGAGCCACCAGGCCGCCAGCGGAATCACGATCAGGATCAGGCCGAACTCGAAGCCGAACGCGTGCAGTACGCGGATGCGGAACGTACGGGTCCAGCCGAAGCGGTTTTCGACACGGTCGAAGCCAGCGTTGTAGATCATGTTCCAGACCAGCGCGATCCAGGCGATGACCGCGGTCAGCACGCCCATTTCGAACAGCGACTTGCCCATGGCCCACGCGGCCACGGGCGCACACAGGCCGATGGCGATAATTTCGAACAAGAAGGCGTGGATGAAACGTTCTTTTAGGGTTTTCTTGGCTTGGGTCATGACCCACCTGCGGTCGAATGCTGAAGAGAGACCGCATTGTCCGCGACATTTCCGGTACGAAAAAGATAATATCCATCGGAAAAACCGATACACCTACCGCCGGGCCACTTATGCGCCACTCCCTCGAATCCCTCGCCGCCTTCGCCCAGGTCGCCTCTGAAGGCTCGTTCTCGGCTGCGGCCCGCAAGCTGGGCAAGAGCCAGTCCACCATCAGCGAGACCATCGCCAATCTCGAGGTGGACCTGAACGTCGCGCTGTTCGACCGCAGTCAGCGCCAGCCTTCCCTGACCGCCGCCGGCAAGGTGCTGCTGGGGCAGGCCTTGCAGGTGCTGGCCGCCAACGATCGCCTGAACCGCAGCGCCAGCCAGTTATCCGAAGGCCTGGAACCCCGGCTCACGGTCGTGCTGTCCGACACGTTCCAGTCGCGCACGTTCGAGGCCATGCTGAGCCAGATCGACGCGCGCTATCCGGCGCTGCGCTTCGAATGCCTGATCGCGGAATACGAGGATGTGGTGGCACTGGTGCAGCAGGGCCGCGCGCACGTCGGGCTGATTGCGGCGCAGGAAAGCTATCCGCCGGACGTCGCGCACGCGTGCCTGGCGGAACGCTCCGAAATCGTCCTGTGCGTGGGGCGCTCGCATCCGCTGGCTACTTTGCCGTCGGTCACGGCCGATCACCTGAAGACCGAACGCGAGCTGCGACTGAGCACCTACGAACTGGACGACAAGGAGGCCACGCCGGCCCATTCGACGTGGTCGGCGCCGGGCTATCTGATGCTGTTGGAAATGGCCAGCCTGGGCTTCGGCTGGACCGAGCTGCCGCGCTGGATGATCCAGCGCTTCGGCCGCGACCAGCTCGTGGAATTGAAGGTGCCGGGTTGGCCGCGCCACATCCATGTCGACGCAGTCTGGTCCACGCGCCGCGCGCTGGGACCAGCGGGCGCCTGGCTGCTGGAAAGCCTTACGCAGGGATAGCGCGCGCCGCCACGGGCAACACGGGCTCCGCGTGCGTCAATGCCAGGCGCGTGATGCTGACGCCATTGGCGCGCAGCCATTCACCCAGCCTCGGATCGGCCAGCACGTCGAATTCGGCGCGCCGCTGGCGAGCCATGGCGCTGCCCCGCTCGCTGCCCAGTGCCGGATGACACATGACGAGATCGCCTTCGCGCGCGTTGAACAGCCAGGTCTGCAAGAAGTGCGCGTAGCGGCGCTTGCCGCCGTCGAACGCATAGACGCCCAGCAGCCGCCTGTTGGTCCGCAAGCCGCTTGAACGGGCCTCGCGCGCCAGCGCCGACGCCCCCAACGCGCCGATCACGCGCGCCTTCACCGACTCCTTCAGCGGCATCCCGCACTGCATGCCGGGCGCGGTCTGGCGCAGCCAGGGCGCCTGCGCGCCCGCCTGCGTGCCATAACGTCGCGCCATTAATGCCAGCAAGCGCTGGCGGATGCCGGGCAGCTGATGCACATGCTCGTGTCCATCCACATAGTCCGGCGCCCGGCCGAACACCGCCTCGAACGCATCGAACTGCCGGACAAGCTGCGCCTCGACCCACGCCGCGTCGAGCAGGCCCGCGTAGGCCTTGAGGATCAGCGCGCCCAACGCGGGCATCGGTTCGGCGCCCGCGCTCAACGTTTCCGACAGATTCAGGTGCAGGCCGATGTCCACATCCAACGCGGCGAGACGCGGCGCGTTGGCCGCGAAGGTGGGTCCCAGCGTCAGGCAACTGACCGCACTGACGCGCCCCACGCCGGCCAGCGCAATCATGCCCTCGTCGACATCCGCATTCATGCCAAAATCATCACCGCACACCACGACGCGTTTGCTCATCGCCGCCTCTCCGTCTTTCTGTCCGCCACATCCCACATGCGCGCCCTCATCCGGCAAATCAGCCTTTTCATCGCCGTCGGTTGCGCCGCCGCGGCAACGCATTGGGCCGTTGCCGTGGGCTGCGTCGAAGCGTTCGGCGCCCCCCCGCTGGCGGCCAACCTGATCGGCTGGATGGTCGCCTTCGTGGTGTCCTTCAGCGGCCATTACCGGCTCACGTTCCGACATTCGCCCATACCCTGGACCGTAGCGGCCCGTCGTTTCCTTTTCATTTCAGCGATCGGTTTTTTGATCAATGAAACGGCCTACGCCTGGCTGTTGCACGCCACCGACGTGCCGTACGACACGCTGCTGGCGCTGATTCTGATCGGCCTGGCGTTCGCGACATTCATCGCTAGCCGGCTGTGGGCGTTCCGGCACAAAGCCGGTTCTTAAGCGCCGCGTCCGCCTGCAGTAACCACATCGCATGCCGGGCACTGGCGACGGCAGGCTTCACGCCTTGCAGCGGCGTGTAGACCGCGCCGTCGCCATGATTGCCCCACACCCAGAACCGCGAGCCCTCGGGCGCCGCGCACAAGCGGGCATTGAACTGGGCCGCGCTGACCAGCACCTGCGCCCCGGTGACCGGATCGAACTTGGCGGCGTCGTACAGTTCCTTGCGCCAGTTGTCGCGCACCGGCACTTCAGGATTGCGCCAGTCGTCCACGACCCACGTGGGCCGCGGCGCACGCGCGTACAGCGCCAGATCGAAGGGGTAGGCGTGCAGCGAGACAAAGGTGTCGTCCGGCCGCGCCTCCTGCCGCACCAGCGTGGCCAGCGGCGCGGCGCTGCCTCGGGCATTGAACGCCGCAACACCCACCGCGATGACGCAGATTCCCGCCGCGACGGTGGCGCTGATGCGCACCAGCCGCGGCGTCATCACGCCGGTCTGGCCGCGCCATGCCGACAGGATGACCTCGGCCAGCAGAAAGGCCAGCGGCGCCAATGCCGGCAGCACATAGCCGACCAGCTTGGAATGCGGCAATGAAAAGAACACCACCACCACAGCGAACCACACCGCCGCCAGGCGCCGCAGGCTGCGCGCGGGACCGGGTGCCCAGTAGGCCCGGCGCAGGATGCCGCCGCCCCACAATGACCACGGCAGGCTCAGGCCAGCCAGCACCGGCAAATAGAACCAGAACGGCTGGGCGTTGTTGAAGCCGCTGGCGGCGAAGCGCTGGAAATGCTGATAGACGAAGAAATAGTCGTAGAAGCCGGGATACCGCACCTGCATCAGCACGAACCACGGCGCGGCGACGGCCACGAACATCAGCAGCGCCGGCGGCCAGAACAGCGCCGCCAGCCCGCGCCACCGCCGTTCCCAGACCAGCCAGAGCAGCAGGATGGCGCCCGGCAGCACCAACCCGATCAGCCCTTTGGCCAGCACGGCCAGCGCGGCCAACGCCGCGGCAGCGACGGCCATCCCGCGCGCCCCTTCCCCGCGTTCGGCGCGCAGCGCGGTTTCAGCGGCGGCCAGGACGCACAGCGTGATGAGGCCCGCAACCAGCATGTCCAGGTTGGCGAACTGCGCGCCCCCATAGAAGAACGGCATGGTGCAAAGCGCCAGCACGGTCAGCGTGGCGGCAAACGCATCGCGATGACGCCGCACGAAAACGTACAACCCGGCGGCGGCGCCCCAGGCGGCCAGCCAAGACGGCACGCGCGCCGCCCACGGATGCACGCCGAACACCGAGAACGACAGCTCGGTCAGCCAGTAGTACAGCGGCGGCTTGTGGAAGTACGGCATGCCGTCCAGCAGCGGCACGGCGTGCGAGCCGCTGCGCAGCATGTCCCAGGCCACGCCGGCATAGCGCCCTTCATCGGGCAAGGTCAGCGGCCGCATCCACGCCAGCCAGGCCAGCCAGATGCCGACGGCCAGCAAAAACCGTCCTGCCGGCGGGGTCCATTCGGAGCGCGCCGGTGTGCTGTAGTCCGCCATCATCAGCCCTGCGCCTTGCCAGCGGGTCGGCCGCGGCTGCGCCGCACGACGAACAGCGGACGACCCTTCACCTCGTCGAAGATGCGGGCCACGTATTCGCCCACCACGCCCAGCGAGATCAGATTGACGCCCGCAAAGAACAGCACCGCGGTGACGATGGTCGTCCACCCGGAGACAGCGTTGCCGGACATCAGGTAATCGCCCACGAGAAAGGCCGCATAGGCCAGCGCCAGCACGGCAAACGCCACGCCCACCAGGCTGACCATGCGCAGCGGCCACGTCGTGAATGCCGTCAGGCCGTCAAGCGCCAGGCGAAAAAGGCGCAGCCCGCTATAGGTGCTGGTCCCGTGCATGCGCTCGTCCGGCGTGTAGGGCACGGCCTCTCCCTTGAAGCCGACCCAGGCATACAGGCCCTTCATGAAGCGGGTGCGCTCGGGCAGCGCGATCAGCGCATCGACCACGCTGCGGTCCATCAGCCGGAAGTCGCCGGCGTGCGCTGGCACCTGCACGCCGCGTGCGTTGCTGAGCAACTGATAGAACCAGCGCGCGCCCGAGCGCTTGAGCCAGGATTCGTCGGCGCGGTCGCGCCGCACGGCGTACACCATCTCGGCCCCCGCGGCCCATCGCGCCAACATCAGCTCGATCAACGCGGGCGGATGCTGCAGGTCGGCGTCCAGGCAGATGACCACGTTGCCGCTGGCGGCTTCCAGACCTGCGCTCAGCGCCGCCTCCTTGCCGAAATTGCGGGACAACTGCACGTGGCGAAAGCCTTCGTGCTCGGTCCATTCGGCCATCAGCGCGTCCGTGCCGTCAGTGCTGCCATCATCGGCCACGATGATCTCCCAACCGGTGCAAAGCGCGGAGAGCCGGTTGCGCAGCAGCGGCAGCAGCACGCGCAGGTTCTCGCATTCGTTCAGGCACGGAATCACGCACGTGACGCGGATGTCATACGGCACGTCGGCGGCCTGCGGCGGCCACACGGACCTGAGCGGCAGGGATTTTGCCAACACCTGCGGCGCTGGCGGGTCGGACCGGAACTGGATGTGCATGGGGTTCTGCAATGACGGAATACGGGACACGATGCGGTGCAGTATGCGCAGGGGCTCGTCGAATTTTCATGAAATGCCGGCCGGGGCCCGGCCGCTAAAATGGCGGGCATCTCCAGTCTTCGGGTTGTCATGCAATACCAAGTCCGTCCCATGCGGGCCAGCGATGTGGACGCCATCCTGCAGGCCCAGGCCCTTGCCTATCCTCAGTTCCTGCTGGAAGGCGCCGGCTTCTTCCTGAACCGTCTCGCGCTTGCGCCGCAATATTGCTGGGTTGCCCAGCCCGGCACGCCAATGTCTTCGGGCGCGTTGCTGGGCTACCTGATTTCCTACCCGTGGGATGCGGGCCTGCCGCCCGCCCTGGACGTGCCGCTACCCGCGCTGCCGGCGCGGGCCGATCACTGGTTTCTGCATGACTGCGCGGTCGTGCCGGCGGCGCAAGGCACGGGCGTGGGTCAGGCGCTGGTGGGCGCCGCCGCCGCAAGCGCCATGGACAACGGCCTGACGCGCGCCAGCCTGGTGTCCCTGGCATCGGCGGCCGGCTATTGGTTGCGTCATGGCTACGCGCCGCTCGCGCCGCAGACGCCGGGTCTGGCCGAAAAACTGGCGGGCTACGGCGAGGGCGCCAGTTACATGTCGCGCGCCTTTCCCTTCCCGGCCGCACGCCCGTTGCGCGCCTGACGGCGTCCCCCACCCCGTGTACAGGTGCACTGGCCTGGACGTAAGATAGCTTCGCAGTCCGCGAACGATGCGGCGGAAGATGGCCTGAACAGCGGGCTTGAACATCGGGTTTGAACAGCTAGTCTTGCTGCGCCCCGGCGGGGCGCGAAGGTTCATATGATCTCCCTTTCGCCCGTCCAATCCCTCCTCGCCTGCTGCCTCGTGCTCGTCATCGGACGGGTCATGACCACGCGCATCGGCGTCCTGGCGCGCTACAGCATTCCGGACCCCATCGTAGGCGGGCTGCTGTTCGCCGTATTGGCCTATCTGCTGTCCACCTGGGGCGGCGTCGCCGTCTCGCTGGAGACCAGCATCAAGCCCACGCTGCTGCTGCTGTTCTTCGGCTGCATCGGGCTTACCGCCAACCTCAAGCTGCTGGCGCGCGGCGGGCCCCGTCTCATCGCCTTTCTCCTCGCGTTGATTCCGTTTCTGGTCCTGCAGAACGCCGTGGGGCTGGGCATGGCATGGCTGCTAGACATGCATCCGCTCATGGGCCTGCTGGGCGGCACGATCACGCTGGTGGGCGGTCACGGCACCGGTGCGGCCTACGCGACGCGCTTCGCCGACTTCAACAACATCCAGGACGTCATGCCGCTGGCCATGACGGCGGCGACGCTGGGACTGGTGCTGGGCGGCGTGGTGGGCGGCCCCGTGGCGGAATGGATCATGCGCCGCCACAAAGTGTCGGGCAGCCTGGACCACACCGCGGCCGAAGGCCACCAGGCCGCCGACCTGAATGAAGCGCATCAGCCGCCCACCCCCGGTACGTTCATCCTGTCCATGACCGCCGCGTTCGTCTGCCTGGTCGTCGGCGGCATGCTGGCAGCGCTGGTGGAAGATGCCCCGGTCAGCCTGCCCAACTTCCTGTGGTGCCTTGCGACCGGGGTACTCATCCGCAACGCAGGGCCGCTGGTGGGCATCCGGCTCGACGATCGCGCCACCGACATCATCGGCACGATCTCGCTATCGCTGTTTCTGGGCATGACGATGATGACGCTGGACCTGTCCAGCGTCGCGCGCCTGGCCGGTCCGCTGGCGCTGATGCTGGCGGTGCAGACGCTGGTCTGCGCGCTGTATGCCGCCTGGGTGGTGTTCCGGCTGCTCAAGCGCGACTACGAGGCCGCCATCATGTCTGCGGCGTTCTGCGGCTTCGCGTTGGGCGCCACCGCCACC
>Ga0213828_1000920_pt1 | contig 26228 bp, 23 predicted proteins | sample MC6MC0897MG_FD_180664 | JGI IMG/M metagenome (GOLD analysis project Ga0213828, IMG submission 180664) | Enriched soil aggregate microbial communities from Iowa State University, Ames, United States - MC6-MC0897-MG | ecosystem: Environmental > Terrestrial > Soil > Unclassified | place: USA: Iowa... | reverse complement strand
CGGGCTTGCCTATCAGGACTTATGCTCTCTTCACCCAGCCTCATCCCCAATCTGCTCGCCGCCGGCCTTTATATTGCCGCTGCGATCTACCACAGCATGCGCCTGGCCCAGGGCACGCGTGCCGACAAGCGCCTGCTCGGTCTGCTCGGCACGATCGCGGTCATCGCCCAGGCCGGCGCGCTGTTCTTCCAGTTGATCACCCCGTTGGGGCTGAGCCTGGACTTCTTCAGTGCCTCGAGCCTGATCGCCGTCGCAGTGATCGCCCTGACCCTGCTGGCGTGCCTGCGCATTCCGGTGGAGAACCTGCTGGTCCTGCTGTTCCCGCTCGGCGCGATCACCGCCTTGCTGGCGCAGTTCGCCCCCGCAGGTACAGTGCCGCTGATCAACGAAGAACCGGGCATCCTTGCCCATATCCTGCTGTCGATCCTGGCATACGGGCTGTTCACCATCGCCGTGTTCCAGGCGCTGCTGCTGTTGCTGCAGGACTACCAGCTCAAGCACAAGCACCCGTCCGGGCTGATCCGCAACTTCCCGCCGCTGCAAACCATGGAAAGCCTGCTGTTCGGCTTCCTCTGGGCCGGCTGGGTACTGCTGTCGCTGTCACTGATCTCGGGCTGGCTGTTCCTCGACAACCTGTTTGCCCAGCACCTGGTGCACAAGACCTTGCTCGCCTGCGTGGCGTGGGTGGTGTTCAGCGTGCTGCTGTGGGGCCGCACCCGCCTGGGCTGGCGCGGGCACAAGGCGATCCGCTGGACCCTGGCCGGTTTCTGCCTGCTGATGCTGGCCTATTTCGGCAGCAAGCTGGTACGCGAATTCATCCTGCATATCTGACGGTGGTCCATGGATAGTCTGCCGCTGTTCGTCCAGTTGCATGCGCCACTGCTGGGTTGCCTGGCCCTGGCGCTGCTGTGGGCGGCATTGTTCACTGCGGTCGATAGCGCCCGCCAACAACTCAACGCGCAACCACGTGGCACAGAGCCTGCCGCACCTGCCTTGCCGGCTCAGGCGTTGGTGTTCGGCGCCAGCCTGGGCAAGCTACTGGTGTTTGGCCTGGGCTGCCTGCTGGGTCAGCGCTACAGCGGCGAGCACGGCTTCTGGCTGGGCGGTCTGATGGCTGCGGTATTGGTGCTGGTACTGGCCGAATACCTGCCGCGGCGAATGGTACGGCGTAATCCGCAAGCGTTCGTCAGCCTTGGCGCCAACCTGCTGAAGTTGCCGCTGACCCTGCTGCAACCGCTGGCGTGCCTGCTCGACGGTATCGCCAAGCTCATCCTGCGCCCGTTCCGCCCGGCGCCGACTGCGGTTGCGCTGCACCCACAGAATAACGACGATGACGATCAGGACGAGTTCGAAGCCCAGCGCCACGGCCTGCTCGATGGTTTGCGTTCACTTGACGAGATCACCGTCAACGACATTCTGGTGCCACGCAACGAAGTCGATGGGATCAATCTCGACGACCCTATCGACCGCATCATCGAACAACTGATCGTCAGCCGGCATACCCGCCTGCCGGTGTTTCACAACGACATCAACCAGGTCGAGGCAATCCTCAACACCAAGCTGATCAGCCATCTGCTGCCACACGCCGAGCTGACCCTGGAGGCGATTGCCGCCGCCTGCTATGAGCCGTACTTCGTGCCCGAAAGCACGCCACTGCAGATGCAGCTGCTGAACTTTCACAAGCAGCAACGGCGCCTTGGCGTGGTGGTCGATGAATACGGCGAAGTGCTGGGCATCGTCACTCTGGAAGACATCCTCGAAGAAATCGTCGGCGAGTTCGAGGACGAGCAAAGCCCGCAGAACCCGCACATTCATCCGCAGGCCGACGGCCGCTTCGTCATCGAAGGCGCCGCCTCGCTGCGCGAGGTCAACCGCAGCCTGGGCTGGCATCTGCCCTGTGACGGCGGGCCGAAGACCCTCAACGGGTTGGTCACCGAGGCGCTGGAAAGCATCCCGGCCAGTGCCGTGTGCCTGAAGATTGGCCGCTACCGGCTGGAAATCCTTGAAACCGAAGACAATTGTGCGAGCAAGGTACTGGTCTGGACCGTGACCCGCTAGCTATACTCGGGTCACGCTTACCCAGCCCTGCCGTCGCGCCCGCTATCCGCATTTGGCGCCACACGGCCAGTCCGCTCCACTGATGTACCCCGCGCGCCTGCCTCACCATCCTGAACAGTGCCCGCTCCCCTCGCCTACCCCCAGGGCTTTGATCAGTCGAGCGACCCACAACCATTCGCTCCAGCGCCTGTACGCGCGCAGCTGCCTGTCTGGCCTGCGCCGGCCATGGAGCTTCGACTGTCAGGGATCTACACAGATGACCACCAGCAGCACCTATTCCGATTCGACCCCGGCAGCACCGGTCAACTCGCCAGCGAGGGTGGCTACCGCCAGCTTTATCGGCACCGCGATCGAGTTCTACGACTTCTATGTCTACGCCACCGCCGCCGCGCTGGTGATCGGCCCGGTGTTCTTCCCGTCCGGCTCGGGCACCGCGCAGATGCTCGCGGCGTTTCTGACTTTCGGCATCGCCTTCATGGCGCGGCCGTTGGGTTCCGCCCTGTTCGGCCATTTTGGCGACCGGATCGGCCGTAAATCGACTCTGGTTGCCTCGCTGCTGCTGATGGGCGTGTCGACCACGCTGATCGGTGTGCTGCCGGGCTACGACAGCATTGGCGTGTGGGCACCGATCATCCTGTGCATCCTGCGCTTTGGCCAAGGCCTGGGCCTGGGTGGCGAATGGGGCGGCGCAGCACTGCTGGCCACAGAGAACGCCCCGCCAGGCAAGCGCGCCTGGTTCGGCATGTTCCCGCAACTTGGCCCGTCGATTGGTTTTCTGGCGGCCAACGGGCTGTTCCTCGGCCTCGCTCTGGGCCTGAGTGACGAGCAGTTCCGCGCGTGGGGCTGGCGCATCCCATTCCTGCTCAGCGCCGCACTGGTGCTGGTTGGTCTGTATGTGCGCCTCAAGCTGGAAGAGAGCCCGGTGTTCGCCAAGGCCATTGCCGACAATCAGCGGGTGAAGATGCCGGTAGTGGATGTCTTTGCCAAACACTGGCGGCCAACCCTGCTCGGCGCCGCGGCCATGGTCGTGTGCTATGCGCTGTTCTACATTTCGACGGTATTCTCGCTCAGCTATGGCGTGAGCACCCTTGGCTACAGCCGCGAGACCTTCCTTGGCCTGCTGTGCTTTGCAGTGGTGTTCATGGCCTTGGCCACGCCGCTGTCGGCCTGGCTCAGCGACCGCTACGGGCGCAAACCGGTGCTGATCGTCGGGGCACTGCTGGCAATTGCGTCGGGCTTTACCATGGAGCCACTGCTGACCTCAGGCTCGACCGCGGGCGTGGCGCTGTTTCTGGCGATCGAACTGTTCTTGATGGGCGTGACCTTCGCGCCGATGGGCGCACTGCTGCCAGAGCTGTTCCCGACTCAGGTGCGTTATACCGGCGCGTCGGCGGCGTATAACCTGGGCGGTATTGTCGGCGCCTCGGCGGCACCGTTCTTTGCCCAGAAGCTGGTGAGCATGGGCGGTTTGAGCTGGGTTGGCGGGTATGTGTCGGCGGCAGCGCTGATCAGCCTGCTGGCTGTGCTGTGCCTGAAGGAGACGCGCAACGCGCACCTCTGATAGAAGTTGGGGCTGCAAGGCAGCCCCATTGCTGAATCAGAACTCGACCTTGACCGCCTGCGCTGAACGGGTCGCCTTGGCCCGTGCGGCCTCGATCGACTCGTCACGCGCCAGGCACACGCCCATGCGGCGCTGGCCGTCGATTTCGGGCTTGCCGAACAGGCGGATCGCCGTGTCAGGCTCGCTCAGGGCAGCGCCAAGGTTGGCGAAGCTGGTCTGCTGCGACTTGCCTTGCGGCAGGATCACCGCCGACGCCGACGGACCAAACTGACGCACCAGTGGAATTGGCAGACCGAGGATCGCCCGTGCGTGCAGGGCAAACTGCGACAGGTCCTGGGAAATCAAGGTGACCAGGCCGGTATCGTGCGGGCGCGGCGAGACTTCGCTGAACCACACCTGATCGCCTTTGACGAACAGCTCGACGCCAAACAGGCCACGCCCGCCGAGGGCATCGGTGACTGCCTGGGCGACGCGCTGCGACTCGGCCAAAGCCTTGGCGCTCATCGCCTGTGGCTGCCAAGACTCTTGATAGTCACCCTTCTCCTGACGATGGCCGACCGGTGCAAGGAAGGTGGTGCCACCGACGTGGCGCACGGTCAGCAGGGTGATCTCGTATTCAAAGTCGATAAAGCCTTCGACGATTACCCGACCTTTGCCGGCGCGGCCGCCTTCCTGGGCGTAGTCCCAGGCCTGTTGCAGGTCATCGGCGCTGCGCAGCAGGCTCTGGCCCTTGCCCGACGAACTCATCACCGGCTTGACCACGCACGGGTAGCCGAGGTCATTGACGGCGCTGGCGTAGTCTTCGAAGGTGTCGGCGAAGTGGTACGGCGAGGTCGGCAGGTCCAGCTCTTCGGCGGCCAGGCGACGAATGCCTTCGCGGTTCATGGTCAGCTGAGTCGCGCGTGCGGTTGGCACCACGTTGAAGCCTTCGTTTTCCAGCTCGACCAGAGTCGCGGTGGCGATGGCTTCGATTTCAGGGACGATGTAATGCGGTTTTTCTGCCTCGATCACTGCCCGCAGCGCAACCCCATCAAGCATGTTGATGACGTGGCTGCGGTGCGCGACCTGCATGGCCGGCGCGTTGGCGTAGCGGTCGACGGCGATCACTTCGACGCCCAGGCGCTGCAGCTCGATCACCACTTCTTTGCCCAGCTCGCCGCAGCCGCACAGCAGTACACGGGTCGCGGTCGGCGACAGTGGAGTTCCGATACGGGTCATTTCAGGTCCTCGTGGGCGTGCGGGGCGGCGTCAGGCTGAGCGCTACCCGCTGAAAAAGGACCGGTATTCTACAACAGGCGCGGCGCTCAGCGCAGCAGCGCTGCCTTGCGTGCGCGCCAGGTCATCGCTAACCACACGGCGCTGACGCCGGCAAACTTGGAGGCCATGGCGGTGCCGACCACAAGCGGCGTCAACGCGCCGATCATGCCGAAGAAGATAAAGGTGTCCACCGGAATGCTCAGCGCCGAACTCAGCCACAGGCGATCGCGCAGCGGCCGCTTGGTGATGCTGAACACCAGCCAGTCGATCAGTTCGGAGACAAAGAACGCGGTGGCGCTGGCCAGGGCGATGGCCGGTTCCGAGGTGATGTACGACAGCACCAGCGCGGCCAGCATCGCCACCAGCGCGCCGTGGCCAAAGCGGGTTTGCACCATGTCACGCAGAATGAACACCAGCCCGCCCCAGGCGGACCAGATCACGTCCAGATGCGGAGCGCTGGAAAACGCGTAGTTGATCAGCACTACGCTGCTGATATAGGCGAGCAGATAGAACATGGTGAGCGACCTTCGGGCAAGCCGCACAGATTACTTGATTTTCAAGTCAACGCCAGCCTCACAGGCCAACAATCATCCCGGACGCCAGCGCCCGCTCATGGCACAGCCTGAGTACCTGCCGGCGTTCGTCGTTATCCATCCGCCCCCAGCGGCTGATCTCGGCCACGCTGCGCTGGCAACCGGTGCAGATATCCTGCTCATCCAGCGCGCAGATGTTCACGCAGGGCGAGCTGACCGGACGTTCGACTTCGCTCATGTCAGTCTTCCTGCACAGCGAGGTCGCGGGCATAGCGCTCGGCGTTGTGCACGTAGTGAGCGGCGCTGGCTTCGAGCATGCTTTTCTGCGCATCGGTCAGCTCGCGCACGACCTTGCCCGGCGAGCCCATCACCAACGAGCCGTCAGGGATTTCCTTGCCTTCGGCAATCAGCGCATTGGCGCCGATGATGCAGTGTTTGCCGATACGCGCGCCGTTGAGCACCACCGCGTTGATGCCGATCAGGCTGTGGTCGCCAACCGTGCAGCCATGCAGCATGGCGTTGTGGCCAATGGTCACGCCCTTGCCGATGGTCAGCGGCGAGCCCATGTCGGTGTGCATTACGGTGCCGTCCTGGACATTACTGCCCTCGCCGATGTCGATCAGCTCGTTGTCGCCGCGCAGCACCGCGCCAAACCAGACGCTGGCCCCGGCCTGCAGGCGGACCTTGCCGATCAGCGTGGCGGTCGGTGCCGTCCAGCTGGTGGGATGGGTCTCTACGTGCATGTCACCCAGGCGGTACTTCATGGTTGGCTCCTCACGGACGGCGGCTTGGTGGGGTCGACCCCACTCAGATATTGATGAAACGCTCAGGCGGCTGATGCAGGCTGATACCTGCGTCATACAACAGGTTGACCAGTTCGACGATCATGATCGCCGACAAACCCCAGATCTTGTAGCCCTCATAGCGATAGCTGGGCACATACCAACTGCGGCCTTGATAATCGATGCGGTGGGTGTGGTCGCGCGGGTCCTGACGGAAGAACTCCAGCGGCACGCTGAACACCGCGGCAATCTCGGCGTCGTTGGGCCGATATTCGACGTAGTCAGGGATCAAACCGACGAACGGCGTCACCTTCAGGCCATGCAGCGAAATCAGCGGGCTGAGCGGCCCGATCACTTCCACCAGGCCCGGCGGCAGGCCGATCTCTTCATGGGCTTCGCGCAGCGCGGTGAACACCAGATCCGGATCTTCCGGGTCACGCCGTCCACCGGGAAACGCCACTTCGCCGCCATGGGTCGACAGGCCCTTGGCCCGCAGGGTCAAGACCAGCTCGGGCTCATCGCTGCGGGTGATGGGCAGCAGCACCGCCGCTTCCGGAAAACGACGGTCACCCGCCATGGCCGCGGGGGTATGGTTGCTCATTCGGCGCAACAGCTCGTCCAGCATACGCACTCTCGATTGCAAGGCCTGCCGTGCATGATGCACCAAAAGCTGCGGGCCACCCAAGCCCTGGCCGACGGGCACTTGCTGGCGGGCGGCAAGGCGCGCCAAGATAGGCGCATATAAAGGGAGCAAAGCATGAATTTCTGCAGCGCGTGCGGCAAGCCGGTCATCCAGCGCATCCCCGACGGCGACAGCCGCCTGCGCTACGTCTGCGATCATTGCCAGACCATCCATTACCAAAACCCCAACATCGTCGCCGGGGTGCTACCGACCCATGGCAGCCAGGTGCTGCTGTGCCGCCGCGCTATCGAGCCGCGCCGCGGCTTCTGGACTCTGCCCGCAGGCTTCATGGAGAACGGCGAGACCATCGATCAGGCCGCTCGTCGCGAAACCGTCGAAGAAGCCTGCGCCAGGGTCGGCGAAATGAGGCTGTATCAGCTGTTCGACCTGCCGCATATCAATCAGGTGCACCTGTTCTTCCGCGCCGAACTGGCCGATCTGGACTATGCCGTCGGCGTCGAAAGCCTGGAGGTGCGTTTGTTCGAGGAGCATGAGATCCCGTGGGACCATCTGGCTTTTCGCACAGTCGCACGCACACTAGAATGCTATTATCGCGACCGCATCGAGCAGCACTTCCCCATAGGCCATGAATACGTGGCGCCGATGACCGTTGCGCCGCCCATTACCTAGTCTGCAGGGATACCGTTTCATGCGTTGGTTGCTAGCCCTTATCTGCTGTGGTGTCGCTTCGGTGTCGCAAGCGGCGTTTACCGAAGTCATCATTCGCAAGCCCCAGGGCCAGGTGCAAACCCAGGCGCCCGCGCAGCAGCAGCAGCAGCAGCAGCAGCAGACCCAGCAACCGCTGATCGACAAGGTGCTGGTGCTCAAGTCCGAACGCCGCCTGCAACTGATCAGCCGCGGCGAGCCGCTCAAGACCTACCGCATCTCGCTGGGCAAGCAGCCCAAGGGCGCCAAGGAGCGCGAAGGCGACAAACGCACCCCGGAAGGTTTCTACTGGCTCGATTGGCGCAAGGCCAGCGACCGCTACAACCTGGCCATGCACATCTCCTACCCAAACATCACCGACGCCGCCAAAGCCCGCCGCGCAGGCGTATCCGCCGGCAGCATGATCATGATCCACGGGACGCCGCTGGATGAGGAATACCCGGAGTGGTATTTCCATACCCTGGACTGGACCGAGGGCTGTATCGCCATGCGCAATGCCGATATGCGCGAGGTATGGAGCATGGTCAAGGATGGCACCATGATCGAGATCCGGCCCTGAAGCGGCCGGCTCCTGACAAGAAATTTCCTACACAATTCGCACACTTGTCTGACGCTCCGGTCAGCAAGGTACGGCATATTTTCTAATAGCCAACTTCTTAGAATTTCCGCAAAGAAGCACGCAAACCGTGCCCTAGTTGCGGAAGTTCACCATGCCTACTTGCCTGCCCCGTGTAGGTCGACTAATCCTTTGCGCCCTTTTGCTGGGCCTGTTTGGCACAGTAGAGGCGCTCGCCAGCGACCCCGCCAGCCAGCAGATACGTGATCAACAACGCGCGCTGCAGCAAATCGAGCAGCACCAGCGTTTGCAGCAGTGGCAGCGCCGGGGGCGGGTCGACAGCGCTGTCGAGTCGACCACGTCAGCCCCGCCTGATCAACAGTGCTGGGCGATCTCCGGTGTGCGCATCACCGGCAACAAACAGATCTCCAGCGCCGACCTTGAACAACACCTGCGGCCGCTGCTGCCATCCTGCACGGGCGTGGCCGATCTCAATCGCCTACTCAAGGCCATCACCGAACTCTATGTACGCGCCGGTTATCCGGCCAGTCGACCGTACCTGGCCCGGCAACCGGCGACTGGCAAGCCACTCGAGGTGGTCATCATCGAAGGCTTTGTCGAGTCGATCAGGCTTGCCGATGCCGACCTGCCATTGTCGTTACGCGGCGCCTTTCCCAATCTGCTGGGCCGGCCGTTGTACTTGCCTGATCTGGAGCAAGGCCTCGACCAACTCAATCGGCTGCGCGCCTACGACCTGACTGCCGCGCTGTTGCCGGGCACCCTGCAGGGCGGCACCCAGATACTCATCGAGCCGCGCGCAGTGGGTTCGCGCTGGCACCTGGACAGCCGCCTGGACAACCGCGGCAGCCCCCTTACCGGTCGCCACCGGTTGAGCCTCGGCCTCGGCGTCGACAGCCCGCTGCAGGTCAACGACGACCTGCGCCTGACCCTTAACGCCGCCGTATTCGATGCACCGGGGCAGAGCCAGGGCGCCAGCCTGTATTACAGCGTGCCCTACGGCCCGTGGACGTTCGCCGTCAACGCCAGCCAGCTGAGCTACCGAGCGCCGATCCCGGATACCCGTTACACCAGCAACGGCACTAGCCGCTTCCAGGGCGTGAGCGCCGAGCGCGTGCTCTGGCGCGGTCAGCACGGCATGCTCAGCGCCAGCACGCGGCTTGACCACAAGCAACTGCAGAACCGCCTCGACGACAGCCTGCTGCAACTACAGAGCCCGACCCTGTCCACGCTGGACGCCGGGGTCAATCTGCTGTGGCTGGACGCAGGCCTGTGGCACGGCTACCTCGGCATTGCCCGCGGCTTGGCCTGGTTTGGCGCAGACCCACCGGCTAGCGCAGCCGCGCATCCACAAGCGCAGTTTCTCAAGTACCGGGCAAATCTGCTGCATGTGCGTCAGGGGCCAGCGCAAAGCCCCTGGCGCTGGCAGAGCGAACTCAATCTGCAGTACAGCCGCGATGTGCTGCCGGCCATCGAGCAGTTGCTGCTCAGCGACGACTCGGCGGTACGCGGTTTTCGCGCCTACAGCGTCGCCGGCGCCAGCGGCGCGGTCTGGCGCAACAGCATTAGCCAACCCTTGGCCATACCCCTGCCCTTCAACTTGCAGCTGCGCTCACAACTCAGCCTAGACCTGGGTTGGGCCCGCCTCACCAGCGACAGCCCCTGGCAACGACTGGCCGGCGCCGCCGCTGGCGTCGAGGTCAGCCTGCCGGGCAGCCGCCTGCGCCTCGACTATCAATTTCCGCTGTACGCCAGTGACCGTTTTCGACAGGCCCTCGAGCCGGGATTCTGGGTGCTGGATTGGAGCCTGTCCCTGTGATTCACCCACCACCACGAGAAAAACAATAATGAAAAACCTTGCGCAACTCCCCCTGATCCAACCAGACACACTGCGCTGGGCGGTGTTTGTCGGCCTGTTCTGCACGGGCGCAGCCCTTGCCCAACCCGCATTGCAGCCCAGCAGCGGCCCCGGTGGAACGCCCGTAATCAACCCGGCCCATGGCGTGCCGGTGATCGAAATCGTCCCGCCAAATGCCAGTGGCCTGTCGCACAACCAGTTCATCGACTATAACGTCGGCAAGCCCGGGCTGGTGCTCAACAACTCGCTGCAGTCGGGCCAGTCGCAACTGGCCGGCGCCCTGGCGGCCAACCCGCAGTTTCACGGTCAGGCCGCTTCGACCATCCTCAATGAGGTGGTCAGCCGCAACGCCTCGCTGATCGAAGGCCCGCAGGAAATCTTCGGTCGCGCGGCCAACTACATCCTCGCCAACCCCAACGGCATCACCCTCAACGGCGGCAGCTTCATCAACACCACCCGGGCCGGCTTCGCGGTCGGTACTGCAGAGGTCCAGGACCAGCAGTTGAAGCTGCTCGATACCTTGCAGGCGAGCGGCTCGCTGCAGGTGCTGAGCGGCGGCCAACGCAACGACGGCGGTGCGCTGGACCTGATCGCACCGCAGATTCACAGCACGGGCGAGCTCGGCGCCAAGGACGACCTCAACATCACCGTTGGCCGCAATCGAATCGATGCGGTGACCGGTAACGTCGTCGAACACCTGGCTGCGACGCCTTCGAGCATCGACGCCCAGCTGTTCGGTGCGATGCACGCAGGGCGTATTCGGGTAGTCAGTACTGGCGAAGGTGCCGGCGTGCGCGTTGGCGCGGTGCAGGTCAACGGCCGCGACGGCGTCAGCATCGGTTCGGCAGGCGATCTGTTCATCAGCGGTGAACCCGGCCAGGCCGCCATGTTACGCAGCGAGCAGGGCCTGTTGGCGCTGCAGGCCAGGGACAACTTGACCCTGCGCGCTATTGATGGCCAGGCCAAGCGTATCGAAGCCAAGGCCGGGCAACAGCTGACCCTGGATACCACTACCCGAGAAACCATCGCCCGCGAGCAGGAGAACTGGGACAAGGGCTGGTGGTTCGTAACCACCGAAACCTACAACCGCGACCGCACCAGCACCGAGCGCACCTTGCAAGGCACCACCTTGCAGGCTGACGAAGCGGTCCAGTTGCAGTCGGGCGGCGACCTGCGCATGGTCGCCGCAACGCTGACCAGCGCGGGCCAGATCAACCTCGTCAGCGGCGGCAAACTGGACATCGATGCCGGTGTCGACAGCAAGCGGGTCGAACAGAGCATCCGCCATCGCAAGCACCTGTGGAATGGCGACAGTGACCGCGACGACTACCAGGAAACCGCCCGCGGCAGCCGCCTTCAGGCTGGCCAGGTCAGCGCCAGTGCCACCGGCGCGATCAGGGTCCGCGGCAGTGAAGTGCATAGCCAGAGCGAGGCAGTCCTGCACAGTGACCTGGGAAGCCTTGAGGTCACCAGCGGGCAGACGCAGTCAAACTCCAACTCGTACAGCCGCGACAGCAAGTTGTTCGGCCTCATAAGCAAGAGCAAGGACGACGCCGAGCAACATGAACAAGCCCAGGCCAGCGAGGTGCAGGCCCAGAGCAACCTGCACCTGGCCAGCGCCGAGCAGATGCGCATTCACGGCTCCAGGCTCAAGGCTGGCCAGCAGCTGAAGGTCGAGGCCAAGGGCGATCTGCTGATCGACAGTGCCCAGTCTCGATCCCAGCAGCAGGCTTCAACTCATCAACGCGGCCTCACCGCATCTGCCAAGCAGACCCAGGAGGCTGCGGACGGCAAGCCCGCTTCGCGCCAGTTTCAGGCCGGCTTGGGCTATCAGGCCGTCAATAGCCAGCATGAGCAGCAAAACACCAACCAGCTGGCCAGTGAGCTGCAAGCCGGCAACGTCGACCTGCGCAGCGATGCCCACCTGCAAGTCAACGGCTCACAGGTCAAGGCCACCCACGGCGACCTGAACATCAACGCAGAGCAAACCACCCTGAGCGCCACCCACAATCAGCACGAGTCGCTCGACAGCTCCAGCCAGAGCGGCGGCGGCCTGCTGTTGAGCGGCGGCATCGACAAGCTCGGTGCGGCCTTCGAAGGCCACCACAACCGCGATACGCAACAGCAAAAGGACAGCAAGGTGCAGCGCAGCGAACTCTCGGCCACAGGCAACCTTCATATCAACAGCAAGCAACTGGTCACCGAAGCCGCACGGGTGACTGCCGGCGATACTCTGCAAATCGATGCCGAGCACATCGACAATCGGGCGGTGCATGACACTGAAGTGCGCGAGCACAACCGTAACGACTGGAGCGCCAGCCTGGGTGGCAGCCTGGAATACCGCGGGCTCACCCGGCCGATCGAGCAACTGATCGCAGGCGGTGAGGGTCAGCGCTTCCAGCAGGCCTCTGTGGAGGATGCGCTGGTCGCCCCGAGCGCCGGCGCCGACATGACTGTGGAGCACCTCAAACGCCTGGAAAACCAGCGCCGCGGCTATGCGCAGGTCAGCGAGCTGAGTGGTGGCTCGGTGGTGGTCAAGGCAGATCGCATCGATGATCAAGGTACGGCATGGCGAGCCAATACCGGCACCCTGCAGATCGATGCCAACCGTCATCACATGGCGGCGGCGGTTGATCAGCAGCAGAGCAAGGTCGACCGCCTGGCCTATGGCGGCGACCTGCGGGTCGACACCAGCACTGGCGAAGACATCAATGTGCGCGCCTCGGCCAAGGGTGACTCACTGGCAAGTCTTGTCAGCAAGGACACGGCCCGCCCAGGCAGCCTCTACGGCAAGCAAGGCATTCAGGTTCAGTTGGGCAGCGAAGGCCGCTATGAGGGCAGCCGCTTCGACGGTGGCGATGCGGGGGTAAGCCTGCACAGCGGCGGGCAACTGAGCCTGGTGCAGGCCACTGATCGGCACAGCGAGCAGATCAATGCCATCGAGGGCAACGCCTGGGCCAAAGGCGGCAACCGCCCCGGCAGCACGGGGGGTGAAGTGCGCGGCTATCTCAAGGGCGAGCAACGATCGCTCGACGATACGACTGCGCAGGTGGCCCAGATCGACGCCAAGGGCGATGTCAGCCTGAGCAGTGCTGGCGACCTGTTGCTGGAAGGCACACGTATCGGCAGCCGAGCGGCCAAGGTCGCCAACGTCGATATGAACAGCGCCGGGCTGTTACAGGTCAAGGCCGCTACCTCAAGTCACGAGGCCCACGGCAACGCCCTCGGCGGCGGCCTGGAATTGGCCCTCAAGCAAGGCGATAGCCGCGGTGGCGCAGTCGGCGGCCACTTCAACAGTGGTCGTGTGGATGAGTCCTCGCGCCAGGCAGTGGATGCGCAGATCGACGCCACCGGCAAGCTGGCCCTGGCCAGCAGCGCACGCGAAGAAACTGCCATGCACCTGCAAGGGCTGCAGGCGACGGCGGGGCAGATCGCGATCACCGCAGACAACGGCGGCCTGCTGCTGGAAGGCTCATCGAACAGCGAGCGGCGCGACAACCTCGCCGTCACTGCCGGCGCCGGCTTTGCCCAATCCAGCGGCAGCCTCGACAGCCAAGGCCTGCACGGCCGGGTCAAGGTCAACCTCGACCAACGCGACAACCAGACCTGGAACACCAGCAACCTGCGCGCCGACCACATCGTCCTGACCAGCAGCGGCGACAGTCGCTTGCTGAGCGCGCGCCTGGATGCAGGACGCATCGACGCCGACATCGGTGGCGACCTACTGGTCGCCAGCCGCAAGGACCAAGTCAACAACCTCAGCGTCGATGTTGATGCGCGCTTGAGCCGCGAGCGCAATCCGCAGGGCTTCAACAATGCCCTGGCTGCGTTGGCAGGTCCCGCGGGCGACAAGCTCACCGGCAAGTTCGGCAAGCAGGTCAGCAAGGTCGACCCAAGCCTGTCGCCTACGCTGAAACTGGACGTGTCGCAGGTTCAGCGCGACACCGTCAGCGAGCAAGCGAGTTTGAGTGGACGCGATGAAGTCCAGCTCAACGTCGGCGGCAATCTGAAACTGGAAGGTGCCAAGCTGCAGTCAGGCAAAGGCCAGGTGAAGGTGCAGGCTGCATCCGTCACCGAGCAGACCCTATATGGCCGCGACTACCGCCGCGATTTCGCAGTGGATGCGTCAAATTCGCCGGTCGACCTGGGCACGGCTTTGCTTGACGTGATCAAGAACAGCGTCCGCGCCGATGGCGAGAATGGCTTGGACCTGGGCCTGCTGCGTACCAGTGGGCATAGCCGCAGTGAAGAGTGGGTATCGAGTGTCGGGGGCAAGGGCGGGCGCCGATAGATGAATCAGGCGCGGGCCTGTCCCGCGCCAACCTCCAATAACGAAGCCAGTCAGGGCCTTAACCCTGAGGTCCCCACTAAAATCGCCAGCAAATGAAACTGTAAGAGCCTGTTAACTTGGTGTTAACAGGCTTACGCGAGTGTGCGCTGCAACTACCACCTTACCTGCCGCTCGCCCTTGCCAGCCTGCGGCCCCAGCCATTGGGCGCCACGTAACAATGGCGTTAGCGCGGCTTCTGGCTGAACCTCAAAAGCGACCCGCGCGCGGCGGGCGAGCAGGTCCGCATCGAGAGCAATCTGGTGTTGATTCTGCTGGGCCAGCGCACCCTGCAAGCGCCAGTCACCCGCACAGTGCATTGCAAGCCAGCCCTGCCCTAACTGCAGCGACCACGGCGATACCAGCGCCAGGTCGGTCACCTGCAAACGCCCCTCGGTACCGGCGCACTGTCGCCATGAACCCGTCACACTGACACGCCCCTGCCATTGCCCCGCCAGGCGATAAGCCACCGGCACACTCGGCGCCGCTTCGAGCGCCTCGACCTCCACTCGCCAGCGCCAGGGCCAACCGCTCAACCGCGCCAGCCAAGCCTGCCCCTGATAAGCCAAGCGGACCTCAGCCTGCATTCGCCACGGTCGCCACTGCCAACGCAGCGGCCCGACATCGCCCACCTGCTCGGCCTGTCCCTGCCAGAGGCTGCCGCTGACGACCCTGCCTGGCAGCAACCAGCTCGCGGGCAACTCCACAAGCAGGGTTACAGCACACACCAGCGCCGGCCACAACAGCACGCGCACCCTCATGGCCGAAACTGCAAGTCGAAGCGCAACTGCTTGCCAGCCTGCTCCATGCCCCATTGCAGCGGCTGCACGCCCTCGGCCTGCAGCACTTGCAACCACGCCAGCAGCGCCTGCTCGTCGGCGACCGCCCCGCGCACGTGCCAATCATCGTCCTGCAACTCCACCTCGGTCAGCTCGATATGCCGGGCCTGGGCGGATTGGCGCAAACGCTCCAGGCTCAATCCAGTGCCGCGCTCAAGGCTGACCGCCGCCTCGGCAAGCCCCCGCCACTGGCTCATCTGGGCCCAGCGTGCGTTCACCTCCCGTACCAGAATGACGACCAGCAACAACGCGATCAGCCCCAAGGCCAGGCGCATACGCAGGCGGGGCGAAAGTGCGCGGATCATGAACTGCTCCCCAGATCGAACACCACGCCCGCTGCCTGCACCTGTACCGTCGCGCCGACCGCAGCGGCCAGTTCCTCCCACGGCGGCAGCGCGCCCTCGCCATCCAGGTGCAGATGCCAGCGCTGCCCATCGAAGCGCACCGCGCGCAGACGCCACTGCGGATGCGCGTGCAACCAGTCCTGCAACTGCTCCTGCAAGCCGTCGAGCCGGCGCAGGCGCAAGGCTCGCTCGCCGTCGGCAGCACGCATCTGCTTGAGCTCCTGCGCCGCTTCACGCGGTGAGGCCTGGGGGCCAGTGACCGCCAGTACCTGCTCACGATAGAGCTGGGCCTGACGCCATTGCTGGCTTAACCACAGGGCGCCCCAGACAGCGGCGAGCACCAGGCAGGCAGCGATCAAGCCTTTGTGCTGAGCCGTGACATTCAACGATTTGCGCGGGCGGCGCATTTCCCGCAGCCCCGGTGCTGCATCGAGATCCGCAACCCGCTTCGGCCAGGGCCCATCGACCTGCGCAAATAGCTGTGTACCCCATGGCGCAGGCGCACCACCCATGCCCTGTGGCCAGGCCAGCCAGTGTTCGCAGCCCTCCTCGTCGACCCGCGCATACAAGGTCGCTTGCTCCTGTCGCCATTGCCATCCACAGCCCCGCTCGAGCGCCGGCAAGAGCTGAAACTGCGACCAGCAACGTTCCACCTCCAGGCCCCACTCCACGCACTGAGCCAACCAGTCATCGAGCCGATCACGTGCCACCACCACCAGCCGTAATTGCCCTGTCGCGCGACCGATGCAGGCACAGTCAACCTCATCGCTTCCTTGCAGCAGGCGATCCTCCAACAGCAGCGGCCATTCCTCACGCTTGAGCCCGGGCGGCGCCGGCACCTGAAAATGGCTGCATGCGTCCCCCGGTACCACCACGCCAACCCGAGCGTTGAGGCCCTGCGGCGGGGGCCCCTGCCCTTCGTCACGGAGCACGCCGTTGTCCAGCAGGCACCAGTGCCAATGCCCATCAGCCACAGGCCGCACCAACAACCAAGGCCGCGCTGGCGAGCGCCACCGCCATTCACGCTTCATGAAAGCCCCCAGGGCAGGACGAACGTGCAGACATAAGGTGCTCCATCACGCTGCAGTTGCAGCCGTACACCGGCGCCGGGGTGTGCCGGTTGATCGGAAGGCCAGGCCAGCCAGCGGCCGCCCTGGTAATAGACAACGCTCCAACTGCTGACCCGCTGCAACCGCTCGCGCACGACCCAATGCGGCATGCCGACGGCATACAGGTCTGCCGAGCTTTCCAACAGCAACTGCTGCTCGCGCGGATCGAAGCGCAGGCGCTGACGTTGCAGCCGCGAGCCGCCCTCGGCCTGCGGCCAGGCGGCGGCAGCCACCCAGAGCAACTGCTGCGCCTGCGGTTGCCAATCGAGCCAGCGCACGGCCAAGGGCAAGCGCTGCTCATAGAGACGGCGCAGCACCGGGCTGTCGAAACGCCGCTCCAGGGCCAGGCAAAACTCCAGCACACCGGGTTCGTTGCTGGTGCTGTCGAGACGTTCGCGAACTTTGAGCCAGCCGTTGACCAGCGCGGCGAGCATGACCCCAAGCACGGCGGTCAGGGCCAGCGCGACCATCAGCTCGATCAGGGTCAAGCCTGCCTGGCGACGCTTCATGGCCGCTCCAGAAACACGCTGTACAAACCCAGCGGCAGGCGCTGCTCGCGGTCTGCGAACAACTGCAGCTCGCCACGGCGCAGGTCACGCACACCGGTGCTGCGCAATTGCAGTTGCCAATGGCAAGTCTGCCCGCCCTGCTGCAATTCTCCGCTGCCCTGATTGGCCGCAGGCCAGTACTGCTCGACGACAAAGCGCGCCTGCAATTCACGCGCACAGAGCAGCCCGAGGCGATGCTGCTGGACGGTCTCCTGCACCGCCAGGCGCTGGCGCAGGACCTGACTGGCGATCACCGCCAGCACCGAGGCGATGGCCAGCGCCACCACGACCTCAAGCAAGGTGAAGCCCACCTGGCGCGACTTCACGGCGCGGCCTGGGTCAGCAAGCGACCGTCGCGCCCCCACTGCCAGCGCTGGCTGCCTTGCGGCCAGCGCCACAGCAGCGTGCCGGGCTGTGCCCAGCCCTCGGGAGTGAACAGCAATTGCGGCGTAGCACTGGCGGACCAGTCCGGGCGCAGCGTCTTTGGCCACTGGCCGAGGCGCACCGGATCGACCACCCAGGCGTCGCCCTCGCGGCGGACAAACTCCGGCTGCTGGCCATTCCAACGCAGCCCGCGCAATTGCCCGGCATGGCGCGCCAGCGCAGCTTGCTCGCGGGTCTGTGCAGCCAGCCGCTCGAGCGTCTGGCTGACGTTGCTGTTGCCACTGTCGAGCCAGGCCACACTGAGGCCGCTCATCAAGCCGGCAATCGCCAGCACCACGAGCAGTTCGATCAGGCTGAAGCCACGCTGAGCGAGCATCGGTCACAGCGCCCAGTTGCCCAGGTCGGCATCCAGGTCTTCGCCGCCCGCTACGCCATCGGCACCCAGCGAATACACGTCGACCCGACCATGCTCGCCGGGCATGCGGTACTGGTACGGAGTGCCCCAAGGGTCTTCTGGCAAGCGGCGGATATAACCGTCGCTGCGCCAGGCCCGCGGGACGGGTTCGGCGACCGGTTTTGTAACCAGCGCCGCCAAGCCCTGCTCGCTGCTGGGAAAGCGCAGGTTGTCGAGCCGATACATGTCCAGCGCCTGTTCGAGCGTTGCCAGGTCGGCCATGACCTTCTGGCGCATGGCCTTGTCCTGATTGCCCAGCACGCTCGGAGCGACCACGGCGATGAGCAGGCCGATGATGAAAATCACCACCATGATTTCCATCAGGGTGAAGCCTTGTTGGCGCTTACGTCGATGCTGCATTGCCGGTTCTCCTTGTCACAGTTGCAGGCCCTGGTTGAGTTGCATGATCGGCAGCAAGACCGCCAGCACGATGAACAGCACCACGCCGCCCATCACCAGAATCATCAAAGGTTCAAACAGCGCCATCGCGGTATCGACCTGACGGGCAAAGCCACGCTCCTGGTCGTCGGCCACGCGCTCGAGCATGTCGGCCAGGGTGCCGCTGGCCTCACCGCTGCCGACCATGTTCACCAGCAGTGGCGGAAACTGTTGGCTGGCGTCCAGTGCCCGGTGCAGGCTGGTGCCGCCCTCGACCTGCTGGCGGACCTGTTCCATGGCTTGGCGAATGCGCCGGTTGCCAACCGTTTCGGTGGCCACCTGCAGCGCTTCGAGCAGGGCCACGCCACTGCTGCTGAGAATCGCCAGGCTGCGCGCCAGGCGCGCGCTTTCCAGCACTTGCAGCAGGCCGCCAATACGCGGCAGGCGCAGCAGCCATTGATCCCGGCGCAGGCACCAGTGCGCTTTGCGCAGCAGCCAGCGGCTGATCACGCTGAATAGCAGGACCGCCGCCAACAACCAGGGCCCGGCGCTGACCAGGCCTTGGCTGAGGCCGATGAGGATCGAGGTCACCAGCGGCAGGCTCTGTCCGGAATGGGCAAATTGTTCGGTGAGTTTGGGCACCACGAAGGTCATCAGGCCGACCACTACGGCCAGCGATACACCCATCAGCACCGCCGGATAGATCAACGCCGTACGCGCCTTGTGTTGCTGGCGCTGGACCTGTTCGAGGTGATCTGCCAGCCGCGTCAGCACCTGCGCCAGCCGCCCGGAACGCTCACCGGCTTCGACCAGCGCGCAGTAGAGACCAGTGAACGGCGCGCCCTGCCTTGCCAAACTCCGGGCCAGCCCAAGGCCCTCGGCCAACGCCCCGCGCACACCGACCAGTACCGCTTGCAGCGCCGGCTGGCGCAACTGCCGCTCCAGTGTGGCGAGGGCATCGACCAGAGGGATACCGGCGCCAGTCAGGGTTGCCAGTTGGCGGGTCAGCTCGCACAGCTGCGCCCGGCTGAGGCGCTGGTGACGGGAGCGACCGGTCGCGTTGTCGTGGCGCTTGAGGCCTTTGGCGAACAACCCCTGCTCGCGCAACAACTGCCGTGCATGGCGCTCGCTGTCGGCCTGCAAAGTGGCGGCGTGGCGTTTGCCGGCAAGGTCGACGGCCTGGTAGCGATAGGTCGGCATAGGTTAGCCCTGGACCACGCGCAACACTTCGGCAAGGCTGGTCTGGCCGCGCTGCAGGCAGTCACTGGCCATGCTCACCAGGCTGCGCCGACGGTCCGCCAGGTAGGCGTGCATGGCCACTTCGCTGGCGCCCTCGTACAGCAAGGCAATCAGCCCGGCATCCAGTTCAACGAATTCGTACAGGCCCATCCGTCCGGCATAGCCGCTGCCCTGGCAGGCTTCGCAGCCGACCGCGTGAAAGGTCTCGCGCAACGCGCCCAGTTCGGGGAACAGTTGTTTTTCTGCGGCCTGCAGCGGCTGCGCGACAGCACAGCTGCACAGTTGCCGGACCAGCCGCTGGGCCAATACGCCGCGCAGGCACGAGGCAATCAGAAACGGCTCGATGCCCATGTCGCGCAGACGGGTAACGGCGCCCACGGCGCTGTTGGTGTGCAGGGTCGACAGCACCAGGTGGCCGGTGAGGCTGGCCTGCACGGCAATCTGTGCAGTCTCCTGGTCGCGGATTTCGCCGAGCATGATCACGTCCGGGTCCTGACGCAGAATCGCCCGCAGGCCGGCGGCAAAGGTCAGCCCGGCGCGTGGGTTGATCGCGGTCTGGCCAATGCCGGCGATGGCATATTCGACCGGATCTTCCACGGTGAGGATGTTGCGGCTGCCGTCGTTGAGGCTGTTGAGGCTGGCGTACAGGGTGGTGGTCTTGCCCGAGCCGGTCGGGCCGGTACTGAGGACAATGCCATTGGGCCGCGCCAGGCAATTGCGCAAGCCCTGCAACACGGCGGTGGGCATGCCCAGGTTGTCCAGCGCCAGCAGACTGGCCTGCTTGTCGAGCACGCGCATCACCACCCGCTCACCGTGGATGCCAGGCAAGGTCGAGACCCGCACATCGATCTCGCGACCAGCTGCGCGCAGGGTGATCCGGCCGTCCTGTGGCTGGCGTTTTTCGGCGATATCGAGGCGGGCCATGACCTTGATCCGCGACACCAGCATCGCCGACAGTGCCCGCGGTGGGCGCAGCACTTCGCGCAGGTGGCCGTCGACGCGCAGGCGCACCACCAGGCTTTGCTCGAAGGTTTCGATGTGGATGTCCGATGCACGCAGGCGCATGGCCTGGCCGAACAGGCCGTTGATCAGGCGGATCACCGGCGCTTCGTCATCGCTTTCGAGCAGGTCTTCGATGCGTGGCATTTCGCTCATCAGGCTGTCGAGATCGACCTGCTCGCCGATGCCTTCGATCAACGCCTGGTTGGCCGCGCTGCCGGCTTGATAAAGCTGGCCGAGGCGTTGATCGAAGTCTGCCGCCGGCAGGTACTCGACCGCTGCCGGCTGGCCGTGCACGCGCAGCAGTTCCTGCAACTGCGCGCTGTCGGCGTCGGCCCGCAGCCACAGCTGCCAACCTTCGGCGAGTGGCGCCAGGGCCAGGCCGGACTGGCGCGCCAGGCGATAGGGCAGCATCACCAGTTACCGCCTTCGAGCCGCGCGCGGCTGGCCGGAAACACCTGCAACAACTGCGAGCCTTCGGCCAACGCTGGCAATTGCAGCGGCGTGCTCTGCTGCAGGCTGCGGTACTTGTCCTGGCTCAGACCGGCGAGGCTTGGCCCGTCACGCAGGATGCGCGGGCGGATGAACACCATCAGGTTCTGCTTGGTATTGCGGCTGGCATCGGAGCGGAATAAGCGGCCCAGCACCGGGACATCACCAAGCAGCGGCACACGCTGGTTGCTGGTGCTCAATTCATCGCTGATCAGGCCACCGAGAATCACCAGGCCGTTGTCCTCGACCATGACCTTGGTCTTGATCTCGCGCTTGTTGGTAATGACGTCACTGGCGCTGCTGCTGTCGGCAATCGACGAAACTTCCTGGACGATATCCAGGCGCACACTGTTGTCGACGTTGACCTGCGGTTTGATCCGCAGCTTGACCCCGACCTCCTTGCGCTCGATGGTCTGGTACGGGTTGGCGTTGTTCTGGGTTACCGAGCCGGTCACGAATGGCACCTCCTGACCGACCAGGATCGACGCCTCGGCGTTGTCCAGAGTCAACAGGGTTGGCGTCGACAGCAGATTGAAGCCGCTCTTGCCCTTGAGTGCATTGACCAACATGGCGAAGTTGAAGCCGCCGCCGAAGTTGCCGATGCCGGCAGTCACCCCAGTGGTGGCCGACAGCAGCTTGCCCAGCGCACTGGTATCGCCCTCGGCGGCCGCGCCGGCAATACCAGCGATGTTCACTCCGTTGCTGCCGAAGTTGACCACGCCAGCGCCAAACTTCTCGTCAGCAAACAGCCACTGCACACCCAACTCCTGGGCTTGAATGTCCGAGACCTCGGCAATGATCGCCTCGACCACCACCTGCGCACGACGGATGTCCAGCTGCTCGACAATGTTGCGATAGGCCGCCAGCTCGCTGTCCGGGCCGACCATCACCACAGCGTTGGTGCCCTCCTCGTATTCCAGGCGAATACCGGAGTCACTGGCCATCGCCACTGGCTGATCCTTGCCCTCGCCCTGCCCTTCGGCCGGCACCGCGCCGGTCTGGCTCAGGCCGCGCAAGACCTTGACCACTTCGCTGGCATTGGCGTGGCGAAGGTAGATCACCTGGGTATTGCTGCTGTGCAGGTTGTCGCCGGGCCGATCCAGCTGCGCCAACAAGGCGCGCACGCGCTCACGGCTGTCGGCGCTGCCGCGCACCAGCAAGGCATTGCTGCGCGGGTCGGCCACCACCTGGGCACGGTCGGCGGCCTGTTCACTGGCCAGCAGCCGCGTGACCAACTGGGCAGTATCGGCAGCGCTGGCGTGCTGCAGTTTCATCACCTGCAGTGGCTCCTCGCTGACCTGGTCGAGTTCGCGCAGCAGGCTGTCGATGCGTTCGAGGTTGCTGCGCCAGTCGGTTACCACCAGCAGATTGGCCGCAGGGTACGGCGTGATCACGCCCACCCGGGGATCGATCAGCGGCTTGATGATGCCAAGTATCTGCTCGCTGCCCGCATTGCGCACATTGAACACGCGGGTGGCGACACCATCGCTGCCGGTATTCTTGCTGGCGGCGTTCTCGACCGGCACCGGCTCGAGCCGCGCGGCTTGATCGGGGACGATCTTGACGCTGCCATTGGGCAGGTCGACGGGGGCGTAACCCTGCGCGCGCAACTGGGCGAGGAAGATATCGTAGATGGCGTCGGCGTCATGCCGGTCGACGGTGCGCACGGTGACCTTGCCTTTGACCCGCGGGTCGACGATGAACGTGGTGCCGGTGATCCGCGACACGCTGTCGATGAACTCGACCAGGTCAGTGTCGACGAAATTCACTTCGTACATCGGCGTGCCGCCTTCGTCGAGCACCTCGGGCTCTTCAGCCCAGGCCAATGACAAGCTCAGGCTCAATGCAGCCGCTGCGCAGTATCTAGCAAACATCAACTCATCCTTGCCGCTTGAAGCCGGTCACGGCGGGCCGTGGCGGCCAGGGCAGGCGTTCGCGCCGCCCCTGGTTGTCGATAATCAGGCCTGCGCCATCGATGTCCTGCAGCACGATCCCCGGCGCCAGCCGCTGGCCGCGGCCCAAGGTGCGAATCTGCTCGCCGAAACGCAGCACCACCACCGTCGCCGACAGCGGCTGGGCACGCAGCCCGCCGAGGTACTGCAAGGGCAGCCGGGTCAGAGGGATCTCGCCGGTGTCGAGCGGGGCTTGCCAGTGCCCCGCCATCAGCCCTGGAATGGCCGCGTGTTCAGGCTGCGCCGTCGTGGCCGGCAGCGGCTGACGGCTAAGCTGCAGCACACATTGCGCCGCCAGCCAGCCGGCGAGGGTCAACAGCAAAAAGGCGCCGAGGCGACTGCTCCAGCTCACGTCTTAGCCTGCCGTGGGTGCCAGCCGGGATGCCCCTGTACATAGCGCACCTCAGGCAACTGCAGCGGTGCCAGGCGCCAGTCGCTGGGCTGACGACGCAACCAGGCTTCGAGGGTTTGCCACAGCGGCTCACCGGCATCGGCGGCGAACTGCAGGCCGAAGGTACGGCACTGGCCCTGCACGGTCGCAAAGTCAGCGATACGCTTGCCTTGCGGGCTATAACTGACGCGCCAGGCCTGGTCTTGCCAGCGTGGTAGATCCTGGCTGTTGTCGAGCAGCAGCGGGTCGCCGAACAACTGCTCGGCGGCGTTTTCCAGCACCTGTTCAACCTGCCGTGCCGGCGCCTCGACCACGGGCGCCGGGTAGCCACCGGTAAGGCTTATCAGGTGCTCGCGGGTGATCATTTCACCGCCTGCCAACGGATAGTCGTAGCGCAGCCCCGGCAACAACACCGGCATGGCGCTGCTGTCAGACAACGCTTGCTGGAGCAAGGCATCCCAACTGCCGCCGCGCGTATCGCGCCGCCACAGGGCTTGCGGCGCTCGTGCCAACGGTAGATCGAGCCAAGCGGCATGGCCGGCACGCTGCGCCCGCACCACACTGCGCAGTTGTGCGGCGCGCGCCTGGGCAACGGGCGTCAACTGCTGCTCGAAGGCGGGAAAGAAACGCGCCTGAAACTGCCATTGACCCGCCACCTGCTGGCAACGCAAACGGAACGCGCCGCTGCCACGGCAACCGGCGAACAGCACCGGCACCTGCCGGCCGCTGGCCTGGCTGGCCAGCACTGGCGCCGGCCACAAGTCCTGGCCACGGGCGCACAGCAGCACGTCGATTTCAGCCACGCGCTCGGCCAGCCACAGGCCCGGGCCGGTGCCGACATCGGCTAGCGCGACGACCAGATCAGCCTCGCGTCGCGCCTGCTGAAAGACCGCTTGCAGTGACTGATACCACTGCTTCAGAGAGGCTTTTTGATCCTGCGCATAAGGGTCGGTCACCCCCACCACAGCAATCCGCACACCTGCGCGCTGGAACACCCTCAGGCTGTCGATGCCGAGCGCCTTGCTCTGCTCGGCAGACAGGCCTGCACCCAGTGTCGCCGCGGCAGACTGCTGATACAGCGCCGCACAGCGCTGTGGCCAGAGCACACGTTCATCGCTGCTGACGCGGACATCGCTGCCCAGTAGCTGGCTGCCCTGCACGCCGCTTTCGCCCTGGCTCAGATAAGCTAGGCCGCTGCCATTCCAGCCCTGGCCGTTCTCCAGGGTCAGGCAGTTGTCTGCGCCGGCTTCGTTGCGCAGTTGCTCGAGCAACGCGGCCAGCACCGGGTACCCACCCAGCTGTGCGCGGCTGCTCTGGCTGGCATCCAGCAAAGGCGCAAGCTCCTGGGATGCAGCACTGGCGCTGGCGCCGGTCATCCACGGCGCGCGGCCGAGGTGGCTGACCGGCCCCAGGCGCGTCGCCGGCACCACCGCCTGGCCGGGTTGGCGGGCATCCAGGGTGTCGGCGAGATACAGCAGGTCCAGCGGCGCACCGCCGCCACGCTGGCCGGGCAGCGCCGAGCAGGCGCCAAGCAACGGCGTCAACGCCGCGACACCCATCCAGCTGATTACCTCGCGTCTGCCCACACTGCTAACCATCAGGCCCGCATCCTTTTCCGAGTTCACGTTGGGGTTCGGATATTGCGGCGCTCAGATGACAGTTTCATGGCAGATATCCGACAGTAATCGCCGATTGATCTGTAAAGACGTACTGGTAAGAACTGCTAGTTTTAAGCAGACCTTAATATTTCTGCCAAGGAATCATCACACTTGAGCACTACAGTCGCGGTTTCCTCCAACTCAGCCACTATAAGGACACCCTGATGAGTCGAGACACCGGCGACAACCTGGACCGCAACCAAAGCGGCAACCTGCCGATGGCCAGCGTCATGGACACTTACCTGAGCCGTCGCACCGTGATGCGCGGCAGCCTTGGCGCAGCCATCGCAATGATCGCCGGCACCGGTCTGACAGGCTGTTTCGACAGTGGTGGCGGTTCCGACAACGACTCGCCGTCTACCCCGGAGCCGGTCAAGCTCAAGCTCGGTTTCGACTCCATCGCCGGCTCGCGCACCGATGCCTGCGTCGTCGCTGCCGGTTACAGCGCCTACGTGCTGGCGCCCTGGGGCACTCCGCTGAACAGCAACGCCAATCCGTGGAAGTCCGATGGCAGCAACACCTCCACCGACCAGGCCAACGCGATGGGCATGCACCACGACGGCATGCACTTCTTCCCTATCAACGGCAGCTCGGATGACGGCCTGCTGGCGATCAACTTCGAGTACATCGATGCCGCCGCACTGCACCCGGCCGGCCCCACCACCGACGGCAGCGGCAAGCGCCCGGTGGAAGAAGCACGCAAGGAAATCAACGCCCACGGCGCCGGCGTGGTCCGCCTGAGCAAGGTCAGCGGGCGCTGGCAGGTGGTCGACAACGACCCGCTCAACCGCCGCTTCACCACGGTGTCGCTGATGGATATCGCCGGACCACTGCGCGGCAGCGACCACGTCAAGACCAAATTCTCCCCAGCCGGCACCCAGTGCCGCGGCACCAACAACAACTGCGGCAATGGCTACACGCCGTGGGGCACCTACCTGACCTGCGAAGAAAACTGGCCAGGCATCTTCGTCAACACTGCGACCCGCCCGGCGGATCAAGTGCGCATCGGCGTCAGCGCCACCCGTGGCCAGTACCGCTGGGAAACCTGTGCCGGTGATGCCAGCGAAGTGGACGATGAGTTCGGCCGTTTCAACATCACCCCAAGCGGCGCCAGCGCCACTGACGACTACCGCAACGAAGCCA
>Ga0213828_1000911_pt1 | contig 26354 bp, 25 predicted proteins | sample MC6MC0897MG_FD_180664 | JGI IMG/M metagenome (GOLD analysis project Ga0213828, IMG submission 180664) | Enriched soil aggregate microbial communities from Iowa State University, Ames, United States - MC6-MC0897-MG | ecosystem: Environmental > Terrestrial > Soil > Unclassified | place: USA: Iowa... | reverse complement strand
ACGAAATCATGGATCAGCCGGATTCTTTGGGAATCCCGGGATCCCATATCACTGTCAGACTTTAGGTATGCAGCTCTGTCAGTTTTCCCATGGTCTTACGAATGTCCACAAACCGTTGGGTATACGGTTTATTAAATGCCACACAGCCCACCGGCTGCTGACGTATCATAAGCTCTTCACAGTTCATGCACTGGGTACAATACTTGATCTCATGTTCCCGGCCCTCCTTAAGCTTTAAAGGAGTAAGAGGATCAGCAAAGGACTGGCGCCCTAAACCTACCATATCCATCATGCCGTCTTCAATGCATCTGGCTCCCATTGCAAACAGGGAGGATTTCTCCGGTTCAATGGACAGAAGCTTGTTCTTTCCTCCGCGGAAGGATGAAAAATGGGAACCGATTACAACTGTTTCCGGCTTCAGCGCTTTCTTCATTAAATCCGAAAAATAAATATGCAGATAAGAGAAGTAAGGATCATTGGTGGCTGCTTCCATAAAGCTCATGCTGCAGTGGACGTTGCCTAAGGATTCCACAAAATAGGAAGCTCCCATTTTCTCCAGCCCCTGAATTAAATCGATGGGCTCTGTCATATCCATCAGCGGAGAGTCCGGACCTGCGGAACCGAAGCCTCCGGGGAAGCCTTCCCACATGGACATTTTAGAACCAATCAGGAAGTTTTTATCAAAATTTACCGCTTTCTGGATCCGCTCCATGAGATCATATGCAAAAGCGGAACGCCGTTCCCAGGAGCCGCCGTATTTCCAGTCCCTGTCATTATAAGGGCGGATAATCTGGGAACCTAAGTACCCATGACACAGCTTCATGTCTACGCCGTCTGCGCCCACATTCTGACAGATCTTTGATGCCAGGGCAAACTGGTCCATGATATTTTCTACTTCTTCCTCTGTCAGGATGTCGCCGCCCAGCCCGTACATCGGTTTCACACAAACCCTTCTGGAAAACTCCGGCACGCTGATCTCTCCTGAATGGGTCAGCTGGAATACAATCAGTGCATCGGGATTTACTTCTTTCAGTCTGCGGATAAATTTTTCCAGGGCTTTTTCATTGCGGGGCATGATCTCCAGCTGGGTCTTTCTGGCGCGGCTTTCATTGGTAACCGTGATCGCCTCTAAATCAACCAGGCCAAACTGGCCCTTATACAGGTTTTCATACCGCTCATAAGTTAAGTCCGTTGGATTTCCCTCTGCATCAGAATCCACGCATTCCATGGGCTGTGCGAAGAACCGGTTTTTACACTCTCTGCTGCCGATCATGACCGGCTGAAATAATGTCTCTTTGTATCCCATAAGTCAACTCTCCTTTTTCCGTTTTTCGCCGCTGGCAAGCTTCATAATATTTTCTTCCGTATAATCTTCATGAGTAATTTCCCCGGTCACAGTCCCCTCGTGCATGACGATCATGCGGTCTGATACTGCCATGATCTCCGGCATTTCGGAAGAAATCATGATGATACTGACTCCCGCATTGGCCAGCTGGTCCATCAGTAAGTAAATTTCATACTTTGCCCCTACATCGATTCCTCTGGTGGGTTCATCTAAGATCAATATCCTGCATTCCGATGCCAGCCATTTGGACAGCACCACCTTTTGCTGGTTTCCTCCGGAGAGGAATTTACAGACCTTATGAATATCTGGCGCAGCAATTTTTAACTCCTTCATATACTGGTTTGCAAGCTTTACTTCTTCTTTTCCGCTTACAAAGCCCTTGGTAGAAACCCGCTTTGGGGATGCAATTGCGATATTGTCCTTAATTGTCTGGTTTAGGAAAAGCCCCTGGACTTTCCGGTCCTCCGTGGCAAATCCCATGCCAAGTTCCACCGCCTGACAGGGGTGGGTCATGTGCACCGTCTGACCAAAAAGCTTCATTTCTCCGGAGCAGATTTTGTCCGCCCCGAATATGGCACGCATAACCTCCGTTCTTCCTGCACCCACCAGGCCGGAAAACCCCAGGATCTCCCCTTTATGAAGCTGGAAGGATACATTTTGGAACCGTTCCCCGCATAAATTGCTGGTCTCAAGCACCACTTCCTCTGAATGGACCCGACGTCTGGGCGGAAAGGTATCTTTTAAGTCCCGGCCGATCATCTTTCCGATGAGCCAGTCCTTATTCACATCCGCAATATTCGCGCAGTCCACATAAGCACCATCCCGAAGCACCGTGATCCGGTCACAGATTTCAAACAGCTCCTCCAGCCTGTGGGATATATAAATCACCGTGATTCCATCCTGCTTAAGCTTTCTCACAATCTGAAACAACACATCAATTTCTTTCTGGGTCAGACTGTCCGTAGGCTCATCCATAATAATGATTTTTGCATGATAGGATACTGCTTTTGCAATGTCTATCATCTGCTGCTGTGCAACGCTTAGGCAGCGGACCGGAGTGTGATAATCCGGGATGGTCCCGGCACTCACATAGTCCAGCCATTTTTTTGCAAACTCTTCTTCCTCTTTTTTCTTTATAAAATGGTTCTTATGAATCTCATGCCCCAGCATCAGATTCTCAACCGCATTTAAATCAGGGACAAGGCTTAACTCCTGATAGATGATGGCAATACCCTTATCAATGGCATCCTGTGGGTTATGAAAATGCGTTTCTTCCCCAAAAATGCGCACAGTCCCACAATCTGCCTGGTAAACCCCGGACAGAACCTTCATAAGGGTAGATTTTCCTGCACCATTTTCTCCGATGAGAGCGTGTATCTCTCCTTCCTTTACCTTTAAGTCCACATGATTTAAAGCGGTCACTTTGGAAAATGTTTTGGTCACGTCAAGCATTTCCAATGCGTATTCGCTCATATGCTCACCTCTGTTTTCTCGTAGCAGTCCTGCATTATTTGTTTTTCTTCTGAATCAGTACCGCCACCAGTATAATCAGACCTTTAATCACGATTTGAAGGTAAGGATTTACGCCCAAAAGATTCAGTATGTTGTTCATTACCGCCATGATCAGCACGCCTGCCAGGGTACAGATTAGGGACCCCCGTCCTCCTGCCATGGAGGTTCCGCCGATGACTACCGCCGCAATGGCATCCATATCATATCCGGTACTGCCGTTTGGCTCTCCTACCCGGACTCTGGCTGCCAGCATGACGCCGGCGATGGATGCGGTCAGGCCGCAAAGACCGTATGCCATAATTTTATGGAATTTCACCTTTACGCCGGAGAGCCTGGCTGCCTCCGAATTGCTGCCTATGGCATAGATATGGCGCCCGAATACCGTCTTGTGAAGCAGCACCATGAAAATGATCATAAGGACCGCATACAGTACCACGGCATAGGGGATGATCCCTCCCAGGGACTTGGAACCAAAGTTGGACCAGAACTGGGAAACCGAGCCTCCCGGCGCACCATTGGTATATATGTAATTAAGTCCCCGCAGCACCTGCCCCGTGCCAAGGGTGATGATGAAAGCCTCTACCCCCCTGCACACAATGATACTGCCGTTTATCAGGCCGATAATAAAGCCGAATAACATTACCAGAAGCACCGGTCCTAAATAGATGCCGGTACCGCCGGCCTGCACATAGGGTTCTGACATTCTTGCCATCACACAGGCTGCAATCGCCATAATGCTGGTGACGGAAAGGTCAATTCCTCCTATGAGCAGTACCATTGTCATGCCAATGCTGACCACGCCCACAATGGATGCCTGCCGTAGGATGTTTGTAATATTTTTAAATGTGGGAAAAATCGGTGAAATCATGCTGGCAATCAGCAGCAGGATGATCAGCGCAAGATAGGGGCCGCTGATGGGATTGTTTAATATTTTTTTCACCATTCCCGAAGCACTTTTTTGTTTCATGACTGAAATGTCCCCCTTATCGGTTTACTGATACAGTACAACCCGCTCTTTGGCCTCTGGGCTTAATAAAACCTTGACCAATTTCGGATTTCTGCGAATTTCATTGACAGCGTCTTCCAGTTCCTCAAGGGGAACAATCATGGAGATCAGAGGGGTGGGATCTACCCGGTCATATTTGAGAAGGGTCAGAACGTCGCCCCAGTCGTAACCAATACCAGCGCAGCTTCCGCTGACCTTTTTCTCCTCCAGTACGAACTTCACCGGAGGAAGACTGGCGTAATCGTCGTCTGCACAGATTCCGAAAGCCTCTACCTTTCCGCCTTTTCTCACCATCTGAAATGCCTGTTCATAGGTCTTTGAGCTGCCTACGGCTTCCAGAACAAAATCGGCGCCTATGCCGTTTGTCAGCTTCATGACCTCAGCAATCACGTCAGGGGTCTCCTTGAAGTTGATTACATAGTCTGCCACCATGTCCTTAGCCATGGCAAGCCTGTCCTCATTGCCGTCTATGATGATCACCGGCGCAGCGCCTCTAAGCTTTGCAAGACAGGCATGGAGGATTCCAAGCCCGGCGCCGATAACTACCACGCTTCTTCCCATGACACAGTCCATTTTCCTGGAGGCATTGATACATGCGGTCAAAGGCTCCACAAAGGCCGCTTTCTCATCGGATACCTCATCTGGCACCACATATACATTTTTCCACGGGACCTTTACATACTCTGCAAATCCGCCGTCTACATGGATCCCGATCTGTTTGAATTCTGTACACAGAAGGGGTTCTCCAATGCGGCAATGATAGCAGGTACCGCAAGGCTTGCAGATATCGCAGGTAACACGATCTCCTATCTTTAGTCCCTGTGCATTGGCTCCTATCTCTTCAATGGTTCCATAAAACTCGTGGCCTGTAATTAACGGCAGACAAGCTACCTCATCCGCATATTTTCCCGTATAGGAACCCCAGTCAGAACCGCAGATTCCACAATATTTGATCTTAATCAGGACTTCATCCTCAGAAATCTCCGGTACCGGAACTTCTGAAAGTTCATAGTGATACGGCTGGGTAAGCACTTGTGCTCTCATTTTTCTCATATAGTTTCTCCTTTGCTCTGTAAATTTCTGATTTTATTTTGTAAACAGCGCATCACTGCGTCCTTCATAGGGAGCGTCGATCATCAGAGGGCGCAGGAATTCTATGGTCTTTTTCACTCCGTCTGCCCTGCTCATGATTACATCTTCATGCTCGTAATTGAATACGCCGTCATATCCGGTAAGGAACAGCTCGCTGATCATACGCTTCCAATCCACGTCGCCCCAGCCGGGAATCCGGAAACGGAAGGAGCGGTCCAAACGACCCCAGCCATCCTGCATGTACATATTTAACCCGCCCTTTGCCAGGTTGTGATGGACGATTTCACAGTCCTTGGCATGAACCAGCGCGATCCTTCCCCTCAGTTCATCCACAAAGGTCTGGATGTTCACACCGGAAAACAGGATATTTGCCGGATCTAAATTGATGGCAAAGGCCGGATGGTGATCCACCACCTCCAAAAGCCTTAGCGCGGACTGGGTATCATACACCACATTGTTGGGATGCGGTTCAAATGCTACCTTCACGCCGTATTCCTTGTATTTATCAAGCACTTTGCCCCATTTTAGTGCAAATTGCTCTTCTTCGTATTTCCAGCCGTTTGGCTCCGGCCAATCGTTGATGTGTCCGTAATTTTCCATGCCGGAAAAGGCCGCTACAGCAGGTACAGAAAGCTCTGCTGCAAGCTGTGCGCTGCGAATCATGCTTTCCGTTCCAAAGAGTATTTTCTCCTCCCTGGTCCCCTTGCAGGAGGATACGGTCCCATCACTGTAAGGTCCCATGATCAAAGGGGAATCCGCATGGTTGCTTAAGGAAGCGATGGACAGGCCATGGCTTTCCACCATCTTTTTGATTTCCCCTGCCTTCTTGTTTTTTAGGATATCTTCCACATCAACCTGACCGTTGCCCACATAAGTGGGCAGTTCCACGCAGTCGTATCCATTGTCTGCCGCAAGCTTTACCACCTCTTCCAGTGGCTTTTCCGAGTAGTTTACTACGCAAAATCCGATTTTCATCTATGTATCCCTCCTGGTCATCCTGACTGTTTTTGCTGCTCATCGCTTACTGTGACTGTCCCTGTCTGATTAATAGGTCCAGTCATAATCATCCCCATCCGGAATCAGGTACTGGCCCATATTGTCCTTTGTAACTACAATGGAGTCCATCATAACGTCCTTCTCCTTTGGTCCTTGGCCATCGATGCAGTCAATGGCCACATGAAGGGCATCCACGCTGGCCGCACAGGGGAACTGGGTCAGCCCCACGCAGCTGCCGTCCTTGACCATCTTCACCACTCCGTTGATACCGTCCGCATTTGTAAAGACAATGCCTTCTTTGTCCCTTCCTGCCTCACGTATGGCATCCACTGCCCCCAGGGTCACGCCGCCATCCTGTGAAATGAATCCGTCAATTTCTCCCGGACCGAACTTCGCCAGACAGTCTTCCATAAAGCTCTTACCCTTGCTGACCTCAAAATCCGTATACTGTCTCGCAATGATTTTAATGTTAGGATATTTGGAAAATACGGAGTCCTGCCCTTCTTTCTGGAAGTTATCCGTACTGGAGCCTGCCATGGTATCCAGAGCTATGATATTCCCCTTTGGCTTGCCGTAACGCTCTGTCAGAGCTTCCACCAGCATTCTGGCACATTCCGCACCGTTTTGCTTATCAGAATATCCTACAAAATGGGTGTAATCCTCTGTGGTGCAGGTGCGGTCGAAGATGATGACCGGGATTCCCGTCTCAAATGCCGCCTCAATGCCGGGATTTGCTGCGTCTTCCACACACGGAGTAATCAAAATGGCATCCAGATTCTGCTGGAGCATGGCTTCAATGTTGCTGTTCTGGGTGTTGGCATCATCGTGGGCATCTGTTTCCACCAGCTCCACTCCCAGCCGGTTGCATTCCTCCACCAGCATGTCCCTCATCTTTACACGCCAGCTATTGGATATGGATGCGTTGGCAAATCCGATCCTGTATTTCTTTCCGGCTTCCGTCTCTGCTTTTGCTCCTGCTTCTTTCGCTGCTTCCCCAGTGGTCACACCCGTTCCTTCCGGATTCTCTGCCGGCGCCTTATTCGCTGCCTGGCATCCGCTCATGGAAACCGCCATTGTCAATGCCATGAATACTGCTAATGCTTTCCTCATAATAACCCTCTCTTTCTTAAATACCTCCAATAATCTTGTAATAACGCCCCGGTGCTTTTGTGCTGCTCTGCATAAATCAGATGCAGACATGACAAATTTTTAACAAAAACGATACTGATTTGGCCAAACAGTGGAAAGAAATGCGCTTTTTCTCTCCCGTTTTCGTCATTATAACATACGTTTTTTCGTTTTTCAACTATTTTCTTTTGTTTTCTTGCTTTTATTTTTTATTATTTTCGTTTATCTTTTTCTTTTTTTGTTGATTTTTTTCGTTTTTTATGCTATCTTAATAATGAAAACAATTATTATCGGGAGGAGGCATAAATGTTTAAAGCAGAAAGAATACAGCGGATCAAAGAGATTATATTTGAGCGCAAACAGATAGACGTTGCCACTCTCAGCTCTCTTTTAAATGTAACAGAGGTAACAATTCGAAACGATTTAGAGCAGCTGGAAAAAAGTGGTTTTTTGACCCGCAATCATGGAGGCGCTACGTTAAATGCCTCCGCCTTTCCAGAGGAACAGCTTCATACGGATCGGATGGACGGCTTAAATATTCCTTACGATAAGGAAAAGGAAGAGCTGGGACTGGTGGCTTCCCAACTGGTCCGGGAGCGGGAATGGATTTTCCTGGGCCCCGGTACCACCAGCTACTATATTGCAAAGGCCCTGTCCAAACGGCAGAATTTAAATATAATGACCAACAATTTTTATGTTGCCAATGTTTTCGGAAGCAATGCTTCCGTGCAGCTTCTGTTTCTGGGTGGGCGGATGCAGAATTCCGGAATGTATACCATACCGGAGGATTTAAACCGGGAGCTGGAGCATATTTATTTAAGCAAGTTTTTCTTTTCCGTGGATGGAGCCAGTATGGAAGGGGGCTATACTCTAACGGACATGAATGTGGTGGATATCATAAGAGCTGTGTCCGACCGCTGCCATGAGGCGATTATCTGCCTTGACAGCAAGAAGTTTGACCAGCGTTCTTTCATCCGCCTTGGGGATTTAACCAGCATTTCCACCGTAGTAACCAACAACAAGATCCCCCAGGATTATCATCAGTACTATATTGAGCACGGAATACGGGCATATACCTCCTATAATTTAAAACCTTTAAGCTAATAAAATTTCATGAGGAACGTTTATGGATAAGTTTGTAATTCGTATGGAAAATGTCTGTGCAAAGCCATTTCCGGAAAGCCGCATTAACTTTCAGGCGGCTTCCGGTGATATCACTGCGATTGTGGGCAGCAACGGTGAGGGGAAAACTTCTCTTGCCAGGATTCTTGCGGGCATCGTTCCCAGAATGGGCGGAGAAATCCGGTTGGATGGCAGGCAGCTGGATATTCACAGCATCACAAGCGCCCAAAGAAACGGGATCTATATGCTTCAGGAATCCCTTCAGCTTTTTTCAGGCAAAAGCATAATGGACAACCTGCTGCTGGGTATCGAAGAGCTTATTTTCCATAAGCGTTTGTTTTATCCGGCAAAAGAAAAAAAGGAAGCTGTCTGTCGCTCCATCCTTAAGGAGCTGGGGTTGGACTTAAAATTGAACCAACCAGTGGACCGCTTATCCCAGGGAGAGAAATGCCTGCTTCAGGTCGGCAGGGTTCTTCTGTGCCGCCCGAAAATTCTGATTATGGACGAGTTTTCTGCTTCCCTGACCAACCACGAAACCAAAAGGGTCATGAATCTTCTGACTGAGTTAAAAAAGAAAAATATCTGTATTATACTTGTTTCTCACGAATATCCTGCCGTGATCCGGCACTGTGACTGCGTCTCCGTTATGGAGCAGGGACAGATCACGGAATCCTATTCCAGAGAGAAACTTGGAGATGAGGCATTTGTGAAACGGGTGCTGTCATTTAAAAAGGACTTTTTCTATCCAAAGCTGCACCATACGCCAGGAAAGCTGCTGCTGGCTGTTGACCATATTTCCAGCGGAAATCTTCATGACATTTCTTTTTCCCTGCAAGAGGGGGAGATTCTGGGAATTGCAGGGGTCGTAGGTTCCGGCCGCACCACCTTGATTCAGGCTATTTCCAAAGAACGGGAAATCACTTCCGGCCATATATATTATGCGCCTGTGCTAGAACGCTCCGGAGCGGTCAGTTTCCTGCCAGGAGATTGCGGGAGCCAGACCCTTTTTACGGGAAAGGATTTAAGCTTCAACATCACAGCCTCCAATGTCCGGAAGGCTGCACGCTTTCATATGGTTTCCGGCCAGAAGCTGGATTTATATGCCCGGGATTTCATGGACCGCCTGAATATACGGAAACCTTCCTGCCACGTTCCTGTGGAACAGCTAAGCCGGGGAGAACTACAGAAGGTGCTTATCGCCCGCTCCCTCCACCAGGAGGCCCGGCTTTATATTTTTGATGAGCCGGCCAGCAACTTAGACTTAATGTCCAGAAGCGAGCTTTATAATATTTACAATGCCCTGCTGTCCCGGAACGCTTCCATCATACTGATTTCCTCGGATTTCTCAGAGCTTATCGGCATGTGTGACCGGATACTGCTGTTAAAAGCAGGGGAACAGGTGGGGCTGTACCCTGCCGATACCATAACCAGTGATTTTCTATATTCCATTTTGTAATGGAGTGGCCATTTTAATTTCTACATAACAGGAGAAGGAATAATTGTATGAAAAAATTAATTGCTTATGATTTGGGTACCGGAGGCATCAAAGCCTCACTGTTCTCTGAAAACGGGACATCTCTGGCAGATGTATTTATCCAGTATGACACCTTATTTCCCAAAGAACGCTTTGTGGAACAGCGCCCAATGGATTGGTGGAATCATGTCTGTCAGGCAACAAAGCAGCTTCTTGATAAGTCAAAATCTGATGCAGCGGATATCGCCGGTGTCGCCCTGTCGGGCCACAGTCTGGTGGCGGTGCCTCTTGACAGGAATGGAACTCTGCTGGCGGACCAGGTGCCCATCTGGTGCGACATGCGGGCAGAGGAAGAAGCAGCGGAATTATTTAAGGATCTGGACTATGACCAGTGGTATCTTACCACCGGAAATGGAGATCCGGCGGAATGCTACACAGTTACCAAATTGATGTGGATGAAAAAGCACCAGCCAGAACTGTACTCCAGGGTTTACAAAATTCTGGGCTCTAAGGACTTTATCAACTATATGCTGACCGGAACCATGTGTACGGACCCCTCCTATGCGTCGGGATTTGGCGTATTCAATCTTTCTGCATGGGATTATGAACCCAGGTTTATGAATGCTGCAGGTATCAGTCCGGATATATTCCCGGAAATCCGGCCTAGCGATTCCATCATCGGGAGGGTTACGCAGACTGCAGCACAGATGACCGGCCTGGCGGAAGGAACTCCGGTTGCCTGCGGGGCAGTGGATAACACCTGCATGGCCCTTGGCGCCAGGGGACTGGCGGAAGGGGTGGCGTATACGTCCCTGGGATCTTCCAGCTGGATTGCCGTTACCTCTTCCAAACCAGTTGTGGATCCGGTAACCAGGCCTTTTGTATTTGCCCATGCAAAGAAAGGATATTATACTTCCGCGGTATCCATTTTCTCCGCCGGAAACTCTTTCCGCTGGATCCGGGATAACCTTTGCCGGGATTTTACAGATGATACGGATACATACGATGCCATGAACCGGATGGCAGAACGTGTCCCTGCCGGAAGCAATGGGGTGCTGTTTAATCCCTCCCTGGCAGGCGGAAGCGCTCAGGAGCCGTCCTCCGGACTTCGGGGCGGATTTATGGGATTGGCCCTTCACAATACCCGGGAAGATCTGGTGCGTGCCTCCATGGAGGGCATTGCCATGGCCCTGCGCTGTACCCTTGATATCCTGCTGACTCAGACCTCCATAAACGGAGAAATGCTGATCTGCGGGGGCGGAAGTAAAAGTGCGGTATGGCGGCAGATTTTTGCAGATGTTTATAATCTGCCTGTATTAAAAACCAACATCGACCAGAATGCCGCTTCTCTGGGTGCTGCTGCACTGGCGGCTAATGGGTGCGGACTGTGGGAAGGATATGACCGCATTACGGAAATCCATCAGACGGAAGATATCCTGCTTCCGGATAAGGAGGCCAATGCGTTGTATGAAAGGCGTTTGATTGTTTATCGGAAATGGACGAAGGATTTGGCGGAATTGAGTGAGATGTAAGTAGGGGGCCTTGTCCCATGGAAGTTTAGTAATTATGTTTGCTCTTATTAGAATGTGCGTGAGGCATAAAGAAAAAATCCGGGGTTGTCTGCTATTGGCAACCCCGGATTTTCTTATTATGGCTTGGTACTCTCTCTCCTGCCGATTCCTGGCTATTCTATCTCAATCTTTCCTCCATACAGGTGATAATAAAGAGCTCCATACAGATTCGCTCTGCTGCCATTTGTGCAGGCCATGATCCTTGGAATTAGGTAGCCCTGCTTCTGTTCTGATAACAGAGACACGACTGTCTTCTGAATCCGGTCAATGATTCCCGGATTCCCGCTGATTCCACCTCCAATGGCAATGATTTCCGGGTCAAAGGCAAACTCCAGGGTTATGCAGCCTACCGCCATCCAATAGTAAAATTCGTCTATCAGTTCTTTTGCCAGAATATCTCCTTCCCCGGCAAGCTGGTCCAGCCTTTTCCCATTGATTGGTGCCTCTGACGATTGCTTTTTCATGCTATATTTCTGGGCTTGACTTTCCAACGTATAATCGCTCCATGAAAGAAGGACACCATCCTTGAAACCTCCCATGGGGAAACTTCCGAATTCTCCCCGGTTCATGGTCACTCCCTTGTCCAGCTTCCCGCGTTCGATCACAGCTCCCCCGATACCGGTTCCGCAGATCACAAACACTACATTTTGATATTCCTTTGCCACCCCTTTCCAATACTCCCCCATAGCAGCGCAGTTGGCATCATTGGCCATGGTTACAGGAAGTCTGTTAAACCTTTCCTCTAAAATCGTCTTTAAAGGGATTTCATGTAGATACTCTACGGCACTGATCCCTTTTATTACCCCTTCCCTGCTGTGCACCTCTCCAGGAAAGCTGAATGCCACGCCGTCAAGAGCATATTCCCTAACAGCCTTATCAAAAATACTTCCGGTCACTTGCAGGAATACTTTCACATCTGTTTTCGGTGTAGGTACCGAATCCATAAAAGAAAAATTACCCGCCTCATCTGCAACGCCATATTTAATTGCCGTTCCACCGACATCAAACACCAATTTCACTCAAAATCCTCCTCACATTTATGAACGTAAATTCCCCTATCTCTTCCAGTGTATCATAAATCTATCGCCTGTCCAGAAGTTGGGCAACAAAAAATCCCATCAAAGCTGTTAAAAGCTCTGACAGGATTTTTAATCCAATTCTTTCCTTTATCAATTACATGTCCATTCCGAATTTCTCCGCTTATTTATGGTACGGCTCCCCGCTGATAATCCGATAACTCCGGTAAATCTGCTCCAGCAAAACTACTCTCATCAGCTGATGGGGAAATGTCATCTTAGAAAAGCTCAGCTTATAATCTGCCCGCCTTAAGACAGCATCAGAAAGTCCCAGAGAGCCCCCGATCACAAATACGATCTGGCTCACTCCTCCGATTCCAAGCCCATTTATTTTCTCAGACAGTTCAACCGAATCCAGCATTTCCCCGTCAATGGCCAGTGCAATTACATAAACCCCGTCCTTAATTGAAGAAAGGATTTTTTCCCCTTCTTTATCCTTTATCTGTCTTTCAACTGCTTCACTGGCCGAGTCCGGAGTTTTCTCATCAGCCACCTGTACAATATCCAGTTTGCAGTAGCGGCTCAAGCGTTTGCTGTATTCCCCAATGGCATCTGTATAAAACTTCTCCTTTATTTTTCCCACAGTTACCAAAGTAATCTTCATTGGTGTCTCCTTTATGCGTCCAGTTCTTTCTTCATCATGGCAATAAGAAGCTTAACCATATCTCTTGCCGGCTTTGTATGCTCTGTTTTCACCTTTCGCACCACTTTTCCATCAGGTTTGACATTGATATTAAAAATGATCCGTAAAAACGACTCCACTTCATCCCATGCCTCCCGGCTCTCGGGGATCAAATCCAGTCCCATCTGAAATACATGAAACATTCCCTCATAAACGGAAACCCGCCGCTTCACTCCAGCATTTTTTAGCTTATCAGCCACAGTCAGCGTATCGCTTAAAAGCACCTCATAGCTTCCCACCTGCATGAGAACAGGAGGAAAACCTTCATATTCCCCAAATACCGGAGACATATAAGAAATGCCAGGGTCCTCTCCTCCGATATATTCCGAATTGTAAAGCATATTATCCGTAGAATTTCCAAACAGCGGATCGATCTCGTAATTAGACACACGGCTTTCCCCGCTGTTAGTTAAATCTGTCCAGGCAGACATGGTGATAAAACCTCCGGGAAGGGCAATTCCATGATCTTTCAGATACAGTCCTAAGGCCAGGCTTAATCCGCCTCCTGCAGAATCTCCGGCCACCACAATATGCTCCGGCCGGTATCCTTTTTCTTCTATAAGCCATTGATAAGCTGCCACTGCATCATCCAAAGCAGCCGGAAATGGATGTTCCGGGGCCACCCGGTAGTCAAGGGTCAAAACGTCCCCACCATAGCTTAGCTTGGAATACCGGACTGCAAATCTCCGGTAAATGTTCTTCATCGGCCCGATGTATCCGCCGCCGTGAAGCTGTAAGATCACCCGATCCGTTACCACTCCCACAGGGCGCAGATATTCCATTTTCAAATGTTCCAGCTCTATAATTTCATATTCATAACCTGCCGGGCGGACCCAGGCAGGCTCCACCGGATTTTTCCTCAGTTCTCCGGTCCGGATAGGCTGTTTCAGAGAAGTTTCCATTACATTCTGCATCATTTCCCTTACTAGATTTCCTCTTATGCTTACTTTTCTTTGACTCATCAACAACTCCCTCCTTTTCCGGCGTCTATTTTATACATGAAACCGCCTTTTCAGTTCCGTTTTCACACTTCGATCTCCAAGCACAATGGTAACGGCAAGAATGATCACCGTCACTGTCACAGTGAACAAGGCCAGAAACGGTCTGGTTAAAAGACCTGTCGCCCATAAAATCAAAGGAATAAAGCTGAACACTGTAACAGCAATCTGATACATAAAATAGCTCTGCCAGTTCATCCGGTTTACCAGTATCAAAAAAACAATGGAAAGATCCGCAAACAAAATGGTGCTTGGAATTCCGTAATTCACTGACCAGCCATTATAACCCGTCGAATGGTCCAGAGCCACTAAAAGTACCTGCGCAGCCACCGTCTGCATAAGGATCTTAGATGCCAGATTCGCATGGCGCAGAATGGAATATTCGACCGTAAGAGCCGTATATGCCATAAGCCCGATGGCAATGATGGACCACAGAGAGCCGGAATAGGTGGCATAATTGATCATCCCTAAAACAGCCCCTACAAAAAACAGCAATCCATAAAAGACAGTAACCAGCTTCTTAAGCCGTTTCTGGTCATACCGGATTTGAGGATACATCCCCAGATCATCCCGGCGATCCGGAACGCCGTTGCTCTCAAGACTTACCGGAATCTTCATCTCCCTAAGAAAACCGAAAAAACGATCCTGAAGTCTGGTATCCTGAAATACGGAAGTAAAGGTCACAATAACCTCTTCTCCATAAGAACAGACCGCACATTTCATGGGCTGCCTTTTGGAAACTCCGATCATTATGGTAAACCGCTCGATTTCCCTCCTGTAATCCTCTTCAATATCGATCGGACCGATATTGGAAAGGGTCATGGTGTAGGCTTTCTCGTTGTTCCGGAAAACCAGGTTTAACGCACACCATTTTACAAAAAGGGGAGCGGCCCGCAGATACCACTTCTTTTCATTGGAAACATTATAGGAAATGATTTGCTCCATCTTTTCCTTTGTGATCTTAGAATCCATCTGGCTGCTTACTGCTTCCAGCACCTCGGTAAAGGTATGCGCCTCACTGGTGGATAAAAAATCAATAAGCGTCACAGCAAAAAAATTAGCGGTCGTCTCCGAGCCGAAAAAGTTCCGCAAATTAATGGGAATGCTGATGCCGATGGATTCCTCACAAGGCTTCCCATCAAGATATTCCTGATAGATCGCCCAGATCAGGGCCGCCGTCAAAAATCTGGTGATGCTGACCCCATAGCTTTTGGCAACCGTCTTAAGCATCTTTAAATCCACATAACCGTGAAGAACATTTTCCTCATCAAGAGGAAGGGCTTCTCCTGCCAGATGATAAGCTTTTCTGGTGCTGTATTTGCGCTTTTCGGTCTTTTTATAATGACGGACGTAACTGTCCTCCACATTCATGGATACATTTGATGATATCTTCTGAGACGTCCGATGACCGGTTCTGGAATTTCGTTTAATATCCAGATACCGGTAAACAAGTGCTTTTAAAAAGTTCACCGCTCCCAGGCCGTCTGTAACCGCATGGAACACTTCCAGATTGATCCGCCTGTCAAAATATGTGACCCGGAACAAATAAAGTTGATTGCTGTGAGGATCAATGAATTTGCAGGGGTAAGTCGTTTCCCGTTCAATGACCGGCATCCTCTTGTTGTCCTCAAAATAATACCAGAAAAATCCCCTACGCAGCCTCACCGAAAATCCCTCAAACTGAGGAAGGATCTCTTCCAGTGCCCTCTGCAGGGTGCCCGGATCCACCTCATCCTTTAAAACTGCGGAAATCCTGAATACATTGCTTAAATTCTCACTTGCTATGACCGGAAATATCTTTGCCGTATTGTCAAGCCGTCTCCACCGCTCTCCCTGGGGGCTTTTCTTCATATTGACGGTGCCTCACTTCCCTGTATCTATAAAATCAAGCCGCATGTCATACCAGACGGCTCCTCCGTGCACAGATCCGGACACTCCCATGTTCCTGTATCCGAACTTTTCGTAATAGTGAATCAGCCTGTCCTTGCAGGTAAGTATCATTCCTTTCCTGCCTTTTTTCCCTGCTTCTTCAATAAAACGTTTCATAAGAGCAGCGGCAACACCCCGGCCCCGCCATTCTTTTATCACATCAAGTCCAAACACGCTTTGGTAAGCGCCATCTGGATTATGAAAATCTGCTTTCTCAAACATTTCGTCACAGATCGTATTCCCATTTGTAACACAGCCATTTATAAAACCGATGATTGTCCCGTCAGAAAGCTCCGCCACAAGGAAGCTTTCAGGAAATTGATCGATTCTCTGCCTTATGGATTCCCTCCCTGCCGCCTCTTCCGGCGGAAAGCAAAGGGCCTCCACTTCCACGACCCGGTCCAAATCTTCTTTCCTTACTCTTCTGATGCTGTAATCCATCTTATCGTTTCCCCGTTTCCAAAATTGATTCTAATCTATGGAATTTTCTTCCCAAAATTTAAAGAAAAGGCGGATTTCCCCGGTCACCCGTCAGAAATCCTCCTCTTTTTTTACTAGACGCGGAAATAATATCCTACGCCCCACTTGGTATGCACATATTTAGGATCGCTGGGACTGGGTTCAATTTTCTCCCGCAGACGCCTTACATGAACGTCTACCGTCCTTACATCCCCCGTATCCATGGCTTTATTTCCCCATACGTAAGTAAGAAGCTGTTCCCTGCTGTAAACCTTACCCGGATTGCAGGTAAGAAGTTCCAAAAGATCAAATTCCTTTGCGGTTAAATTAATCTCTTTCTCAGCAATAAACACTCTCCTGCTGTCCCGGTCCAGCTTTAAATCGCCTTCTTTTATCACCTGGCTGTCTTCCTGGTTATCCCGCTTGTTCTTCTTGGCATTCCGGCGCAGGATAGCCTTAATCCTGGCCTTTACCTCAAGAATATTAAAAGGCTTTGTGATATAATCGTCGGCACCGTATTCCAGGCCCAGGATTTTATCCATATCATTGCCTTTTGCTGTAAGCATGATGATAGGCATCTCGGAAAATTCCCGGATAGCCTGACACACTTCGTATCCGTCGTATTTGGGAAGCATGACATCCAAAAGGACCACATCATACTCTTTCTGCTTTGCCAGATTAATGGCTTCCTCTCCGTCATAGGCACAGTCCACTTCCATACCGTCCTGTTCCAGACTGAATCTCATTCCTTTTACGATGAGTTTTTCATCATCAACTACTAAAACGCTTGCCATACTACACCTCTATCCTCTATGTTCAAACCGTTATATCATCTTTTATTTTCTGAAACGCTGCATCTTTGATGCCGGATATCTTCATAATATCCTCAATCTTCTGAAATCCGCCGTGGCTCTCCCGATACTTAATAATATCAGCTGCCTTGGCTTCTCCGACTCCTCTTAAGGTCATCAATTCCTCTTTGGTGGCTGTATTTAAATTCACCTTGGTTTTCTGTACGTTTAATGAAGCATCTGCCTGTAAGGAAATCTCTCCCCTGGCTTTTGCCGCTTCCACCTCTTCCTTGCCAGGGACCACGATCTTCATGCCGTCCTTGACCTGCTCCGCCATATTTAAATATTCTGCCGCAGCCTGGTCTGTGACTCCGCCTGCTTTCTCGATTGCCTGGAAAACCCGGCTTCCTTCTTTAAGCTCATAAACACCGGGAGAAACAACTTCTCCGCAGATATGTACGTAGAAAGGCAGGGCCGTTTCCACTCCTGCACTTCCTAAGCTGTCTCCTTGCAAACCATCATCTGCCTCAATTCCGGTAACCGTTTCTCCGGGATCGAATGCCGATTCCTCTGACAGAGAAATCCCTGGCCTGCGAGCTTCCTGGCTTCTGCTCAAGCCGTAACATGCACCCGCCCCTAACACACATAGGGCAATAAGGATGATTTTAACTCTCTGGTAATTCATGATATCCCTCCTCTTACAAAAATCTCCAAAAAAGGATACCATCTTCAGCCTATGTTACTATTCTACATAAAGAAATAGGTAAATACAAGCACTATTTCCAAATTAATTAAATATCATGATTCCGATAATGGCAACAACCGCGCCGATCAGCTTCTTCCATTCAAATCCCACCTTTTCAACGCCAAACAAGCCAAACAACTCTATGGCGTAAGCCACAATGATCTGGGAAACTACAATAAGCAGTGCTGCTTTGGCCGGCCCCAGGGTCCCCATACTTCTTACTACTGTATAAGTAATGAATGCACCCATAACGCCTCCAATCAATAAGTACTTGGGCTGTACGTCAAATAGGCTGGTAATATTCTCCCTTCCGGAGAAATACCAAAGGATGAGGCAGGTTAAAAATGCAGTCAGCTGTACCCAGCCTGTAGAAACCCACATACTGGTCTGCTTTGTCACTCCCGTATTAAAAACTCCCTGTATGCTCATAAGCGCTCCGGATATAAGAGCAATAATAAAGCCTGTCATGAAAACAACCTCCGTATCTTTAATTTGTTAATAATAAGTCAAGCGGACTTTATTTCAACCTTACTTCTTTTACTATGTTGTGCTTTATTTGCATTTTTATACTGAATTTACATTTTGACTGCCGTTTAGCCATGCAGAAACATAACTGGATTAGGCTTGACAAGCCTGTGTATTTGCGCTATACTCACAGCAAAATTGTATAAATTACACACGCTAGGGGAGCCATTGGCTGAGATTGGTAGAAACCAAACCCTCACTACTTGAACCGGATAATGCCGGCGTAAGGAAGCAATAGTAGTCCCCTCCTGCGCACACAAAGGAGGATTTTTTATGTCATTTTTTCTAACTTACTCTGCGGAAAGTGAAGAGTACTTATTAAAGCCGGCAGGATACTTGCTGGTAGTCGTTCTATTTGCCGCAATTTTCTTTGCCCTGCATCTTCTTGGCAGATCATCTTCTAAATCTCAAAAGCTGCAGACCCGCCAGTTGGTTTACTGCGCAGGTGCAATGGCACTGGCAACGGTAACGTCCTTTATCAAATTGGCCTCCCTTCCTTTTGGCGGCTCCATCACTCTGTTTTCCATGTTGTTCATCTGCCTCATCGGCTATGTTTACGGAGTAAAGGCCGGGATTACGACCGGTGTAGCTTACGGAATTTTACAGTTTATCACAGGCCCCTATATATTCGCTCCGCTTCAAGTTCTTCTTGACTATCCATTAGCATTTGGAGCTCTGGGCCTTTCCGGACTGTTCAGAAATAAAAAGCATGGTCTTGTGATCGGATATATTGTAGGCGTAACAGGAAGGTATTTATTCCATGTTATCTCAGGTTATATATTCTTTGCTTCCTATACACCGGAGGGTATACCCCCAATGATATATACTCTAGGTTACAATGCCACTTATATCCTGCCAGAGTTGGTATTAACCGTATTAGTCCTGTATTTCCCGCCTGTACTGGGAGCGATCGGACAAGTGAAACGGCAGGCTTTAAACGGATAAATGAACAGAGGCACTGCTTTTTAGCAGCGCCTCTGTTTATTTTTACCCTATGGTTTCATTTATAGTCTCAGGCAGGGCGGCCCGTTTTCTCTGGTTATAAAGTCGGAGAGCCGTTAAAAAAGCACCTGCGGCACAAATCATGGCAGCGGCTATATAAACTCCCTTCATGCCGTAGATAAATACGTCGTCCCGTCCCTGGACATAATCAGAAACATGATATCCTATCTTTTGGCTCATCCGGCCGTAAAGGAGCAATACGGTGATAGAAATACCACTGATCATTCCCATATTCCTTATGAGAGCATTCACGCTTCCAGAAATCCCAAGCATGTTTTTAGGAGCAGTAGACATAGTCAGGGAATTATTAGGCGACTGGAACATGCCATTTCCAACTGACATAATTGCGATGTAAACAATCATTACCCAGATGTTGGACCGCTGTGTCAAAGTGGACATAAAATACAATCCGACCCCTGTGACCATAAGCCCTAAAAATGTTAAAAACTCTGATCCGATCCTATCTGATAAATGGCCGCTTACAGGGGCCACCACTGCCAGAATGATAGGGGATACCATGAGAATGATACCTGTAAATGCGGGAGAATACTTTAAAGTATTTTGCAGATAAAATGGCAGTACGATTGTTGAGCCGCTGATCGCCATAAAGGAAATAAAGGAGCAAAAAATACTTAAAGAAAACAGCCTGTTCTGAAACAGTTTAAGCTGCAGCAAAGGAACCTCTGTCCTGCGCTCCAACCAGATAAACAGGGCAAACGTGACTAGGAACAAAACAAATCCGCTAATGATCAAAGGATTTCCATAGCCAGTACCTTCCCCCAGAATCAGGGATAAGAACAAGGATGTTATGGATACGATGAAAAGAACGCTTCCCTTCATATCAAATGTTTCACCGGTGGTTCCTTTTTGTCTGGGAAGGATTCTAAGCCCAATAATATACACTGCGATTCCTATGGGTACATTGATCAGAAAAATATACTCCCAGTTGAAGGAATTAATGATAAAACCGCCGATAGGCGGTCCGGCCATAGAGCCGAGAGCAACGAAGGTTCCTGTTATCCCCAGGGCTCTCCCCCGTTCATTGGCCGGAAATACCTGAGTGATGACCCCCTGGTTGGTTGCCATTGCTGCCGCAGCACCCAGAGCCTGAATGGCCCTGGAAACGATCAGCATGAAAAAGGAACCGGACATTCCGCACATGAGAGAGCCGATGGTAAAGCCCAGGACTCCGTATAGGAATACCCTGGTCTTTCCTACGATATCTCCAAGACGTCCAAATATCAATATGGTTCCTACAATCACAAGTAAGTAAACGGATACAACCCAGGCAATTGCTTCAGCGCTTGCGTATAAAAGTCGGGACATTTTAGGCAGGGCAACATTTACAATGCTGCTGTCAAGAGTAGACATAAAAGTAAGAAGTACAACATTAATTAAAATAAGGTTACGGTTTTTATATATTTTTTCGCTTGTTTGCTCCATATCACACGTCTCCATTCATTCTGTTTTCCAGCGAAAATAATCTGTTTTATAATTCTTTCATCTGTAGCTGCAAAGCATAAGGAAGCTATGCATCTGATTTCTGAATGCATCTATAGTATTTTGCCTCTTTTAATACAATATCCAGCATCCTTACCAGCTCCTTTTTTTCCCTGTCATTAAGGCCCTGAGTGATGGTGTTATTCCAGTGGTTCATTGCCTGGAGGATTTCAGGGATCAAGGATCGTCCTTCTTCTGTAAGATACAGCTTATAGGCCCTTGCATCATCCGGATCAATCTCCTTTTTCACATAGCCCAGCCTGATGAGCTTTTTGATCTCTCTTGCGGACATGGCCTTATCAATATCCAGCTCCCTGCTGATCTGATTTTGATTGATGCCGTCGTTATTGAATAGTGTTAATAAATAAGGATAGCTGCCGCTGGTCAGCCCAAATTGTTTTAAGATCTCATTGGCATAGACCTGGGTACAGCGGTAAATGCAGCCGGTAAGTTTGCTTAATTTAATAGGGACATCATTCATCGTTTCTCCTCTTTTTGTATTTTACTTCATGGAAAAATAACGCAGTAATTATACTGCAGCATGGTTGACTAGTCAACTAATAAATAAGGAGCCATTGCTCCATAGATGGTAATCTATTTTGCAATGGCTCTCGTTATTTCATATTTTATTTTTTACGGGCAGCCAGCACCAGATGCCTGGCAAGCACAGCCGTTGTCACCGCTCCTACTCCTCCTGGTACTGGAGTTGCCATGGAGGCAGTTCCTTCTAAAGAATCAAAATCCACATCTCCGCAAAGTTTTCCGTCTTCGTCCACATTGATTCCTACATCAACCACAATGGCATCCGTTCCTACAAAAGATGCATCCACCATTCTTGCACGTCCGGCAGCAGCCACAAGGATCTGAGCATTTTTACAGGTTTCCTTTAAATCTTCTGTACGAGTGTGGCAGATGGTAACCGTAGCGTTCTCTTTCAGCATCAGCATGGATAAAGGACGGCCAACTACCATGCTTCTGCCCATGATTGCTACTCTTTTGCCTGTCAGGGCAATATCATTGGCTTTTAGGACTTCTACCACCGCTTCCGCCGTGCAGGGTGCAAATCCGGTATCGTCCCCGGCAAATACCCTGGCAATATTTTCTGGTGATATGCCATCCAAATCTTTTCCCGGGTCAATCATATGCTCAATATCCTTTTCCTTTATCTGCTTTGGCAGGGGACGAAGGAGAAGGATGCCGTCGATATCCGGGTTTTCATTGATCTTTGCAAATTCTTTCTTAAATGCTTCATCAGTGATGTCCTGGGGAAATGCAAAACTTTCTCCTATGAGGCCGAAACTTTCCATCTTCTTTAAAGCTCCCCGTTCATAGGATAAGTCATCAGGCCGTTCTCCTACCCGCACTATGGCAAGCTTAGGAGTCTTTCCCTTTAAATCAGTCAAAAGCGTTTCTACCTGTTCCTTGATTTTTGCAGATACGGCTGCACCCTTTAAGGTTATCACGTCTGTTTTCCTCCTCCTTATTATGCCTTTAATGCAGCTTCCACCTTTGCATAGATGGCATCTGCCATTCTGATTCCTTCTTCTGCCAGATGATTCGCCTGAACCTGAAGTTCTCCGGCCTTTTCCCGATCCTTCATGGACTTTGTATTGATGGAAACATTCATCTTGGCTCCCAGCAATGCCGAACGGATAAACTGGACTCCCACGCCTACATCACTGACAGCCAGTCGGCTTCCCTTCTCCGCCAGAAACTCCATGATATTAAGAGTTTCCATCGCGCGCTCCATGACTGAGAGAGGAACCAGAGTGGCCGCCAGAAGGTGGGTTTCCAAGATTTCAGCCTTATGAAGCTTTTCTTCCTCCGTGCCGGAGGGAAGGCCGTATGCAGCCGCCAAAGGAACAAATACAACTTCGTCTTCATCCGCAAGCCTTAAAAATTCGCTTTTTAAAACTTCCAGCTTTTCAAGGATTGACTGCATTTCTTCTTCTACATCGGCATACCGCTTCTTGCCAAGAGTTAAGTTTACCACCATCTCTCCCAAAGCCGCTCCTATGGCACCGCCAAGACCTGCTGCTCCGCCACCGCCCGGCGTTGGGCTTTTTGAGGATAGTTTTTCAAGGAATGTGTGAATTGTAAAGTCCTGTATCATAATATTGATCCGCCTTTCCAACCGCATTTTATTTTCCATTATTATATAAGGCTTTCTATAAAAAAACAAGTTTAACTTGTCAAGTGAAACAGTTAAAGATAAAATATTTTCTATTTTAACAGGGACATCTCCCGCCATCAACCTTACATGAAAAAAGACGCAGCCATTCCGCTTCTCAAACGAGTATGGCTGCGTGCAGCAATTACTAAAATTGCATTTAAAGGAACTTCATGGAAAGTTCGTCTAACTCTGACCGAAGCCTGATATCTCCGTATTTTGCAGCTATGGGAGAAAATATTTTCATCGTATCTTCCGCCCGCCATTTCCAGGTGGATGGATCCACAAATTCTATGGTGCGCATATTGTGGAGACGGTCGGCCAGAGCGATCAATGCCCCTCTCTCATCCGTACATTCATGCCTGCCTTCAAATTCCCGGTACGCCAGAAGGACATCCAAAATCCTTTCTCCAGCTTTCTCTTCCTTTAGTTCTTCTTCCCAGATTCCTGATTCTGCATCGTGCAGAAGTCCGGCACATACAGTATCCTCATCGGCTCCCATATCTGCAAGAATCAAAGCAACATTTAAGGGATGAGTGATATAGTCTTCCCCCGAATACCGTTTCCGTCCCTTGTGGCAGAATGATGCCAGCTCATAGATTCTGTTTAAATTCTCCTGATCATGTTCTGTTCCATTTTCTATAAGTGTCCGGCAAAGAATTTCCCACAGCTCCTCCGGTTTTTTATAAGGCTCCATTGACTTTATATATAATTCCAAGTGATCCCGTTCTCCTTCCATAGAAGCATCACGAATATAGAGCGCTCTTAAGAGAACAGGGGCATACCCGAACTGACCGCAAAAAGCTTTGGTAAAACCGGTGTGAGTCTCCCAGCCATACTCCAAGGCTGCATCTATGATCCTCTTTCCCCTGCGGATTTCTCCGGCCGCCGCAAAAAGACGCCGTTGCTTTACGAACTCCATGGGCGAAACTCCCATTTCCGCCTTAAAACGTCTGGAAAAATACCAGGGAGAATATCCTGCCCATGCGGAAATGTGTTCCACTGACAGTTCTTCCTTTAAATGTTCGTCTATATAGACCGCGCATGCTAGTACCCAGTTCTCCTTTTCCATCCTGACCGCTTCCTTTATTTTATTTTCCACGTGGTAATTTGATTATAATTGAAAAAGAAATATCTCGCTATTCCAAAAATGTCCTATTTCCCTTTGGGTTTGCATCTTCTTCATGTAGCGGTTAAAACTGCCTAAGCAAAACTGGTATGTATAATTTTATCCAAATTGGATATTTATAAAATGCCAGTTTTTCTATATGATAGGCTTAATATAAATATAAAATGACCTGCAAGAGAGGAGAAGACATGAATAATAACAGAACAAAAAAGATCGTTTTCAGCGCTTTGATGGCAGCTCTTACCACTGCAGCCACTATGGTAATACATATACCATCTGCATTCAGCGGCTATATTCATCTGGGGGACGGGATGGTATTGCTAAGCGGCATGCTCTTAGGACCTATGGCAGGTGCCGCCGCAGGAGGGATAGGCTCTATGATGGCGGATTTGTTGTCCGGTTACGCTTTTTATGCACCCGCTACCCTGATCATTAAGGCATTGGCGGCATTTTTAAGTGGATATTTGTATAAACATCTGCCTTCCCGTGGACCGGCGAGGGGCTTTCGGGTACTGCCTTTTTTAACCGCCGGAGTGGTTTGCAGCGCAGTGGTCACAGGCGGATATTTCATTTTTGAACTTGCAGTATACAGCTGGCCGGCAGCCATATCTAATGTTCCGTTCAATTTGGTGCAGAATTTATTCAGTTTGATTGCAGCCGGAGTTTTGCTTCCTATTCTTTTGCGTGTCCGTGAGATCCGGGAGCTGAATCGAGAGACAGCCTTGTAACAGAAAAGGAAGCCCTGGGATTTCTCCTGGGGCTTCCTCTTTTTGAAACTTCCTAATATAAAGCAGTTTTATGTTTGCAGTTTATACTTCTCTTCAGCCAGGCCGACCCATTATTCGCTTTGTTTTTAATAATCCAGCAAAGATGCGGCCTCCTCGTCCATGATGACCGTATAATTAGGATGCAGCTGGAACACACTGGCAGGAACCTCCGGCGTAACCGGGCCGAACAAGGCTTTTTTTGCGATTTCTGCTTTGTGGCTGCCATTAATGATCATGATGAGATGACGGGCATTCATTACAGTTTTCGGCCCAAATGTCACATAATGATCCGGACTCGTCTCTCTTTCAAAATATGAAATAGGACATTCCTCTTTCGTTACCATACGGGTCTCCATGCCGAAATGTTCTACCGTACCTGCAAGATTTCCGCAGAAATGTCCATCCGTACCAAGTCCCATGATGAGCATATCTAATCTGCCATCTTCTTTAAGTTTCTTATCGTAATCTTTCCAGTTCTTTGTATCCAGAACGTGAATCAGCTCCCCGGGCACCTCGGCCGGATCAAAAAACATACGGTTTAAATCATTCATGGTTACACCGGTTTCCTCCCCTTCCCTGGGTATCTCATCAAAGTTATAAAAATGGACATGTTTAAAACAGGAATTTCCTTTATACTCCTCTGTAAGCAGCTGATACATCCGTTCCGGGGTTTTTCCTGCCGTAATGGAAAGGTTGACCCTTCGGTTATCCCCTGTGTACATATGAGCTAGTACATGAGTAAGGGCCATCTGGCTCATGGTTTCATAGTCCTTTGTGATAATTAATTGCATATTAAAATACTCCCCTCTTTTTTATAATTTCTCTCCGTTAGTCTCGATTACCTTCTTATACCAGTAAAACGATTTCTTGGGTTTTCTTTCAAGAGTCCCTTCATTGTTATCATCCAAATCAATATAAATGAACCCATAACGCTTAGCCATTTCAGAAGTTCCAGAAGAAATACAATCCATGGAAGACCAGGATGTATATCCAATCACATTGGCCCCATCACGAATGGATTCCTTGATCTGCTCAATATGGCGGCGAAGATAATCAATGCGGTAATCATCTTGGATGCTGCCGTCTGCTTCTACAATATCCTGAGCGCCAAGGCCGTTTTCGACCACCATCATTTCTACTCCCGGATACCGGTCAGCAAAGCAGCTAAGCTGATAGCGCAGTCCCATGGGATCAATCTGCCAGCCCCATTCAGAGGCTTCCAGGTAGGGATTTTTAAGCTGCTGGCTTAAGTTCCCGTCTGTTGTTTCCCATCCCTCCTGCTCTACGCTGGATATGCTGGTGGAATAATAGCTGAAAGTCAGGTAATCGACCGTA
>Ga0213828_1000910_pt1 | contig 26378 bp, 15 predicted proteins | sample MC6MC0897MG_FD_180664 | JGI IMG/M metagenome (GOLD analysis project Ga0213828, IMG submission 180664) | Enriched soil aggregate microbial communities from Iowa State University, Ames, United States - MC6-MC0897-MG | ecosystem: Environmental > Terrestrial > Soil > Unclassified | place: USA: Iowa... | reverse complement strand
ACATCGCCAGCGTACTGGCCATCGGTGCCGACTGGGCCAACTCCGCACGCGGCTTCATGTTCGCCATCGGCTGCATCCAGTCGCAAAGCTGCCACACCAACAAATGCCCGACCGGCGTGGCCACGCAGGATGCTTTGCGCCAACGTGCGCTGGTGGTGCCGGACAAGGCGCAGCGCGTGTTCAACTTCCACCGCAATACCTTGAAGGCGCTGGCGGAAATGCTCGCGGCCGCCGGGCTGGAACATCCATCGCAATTGTCGGCCAAGCATCTGGTGCGGCGCATGTCGGCGACCGAGATCAAACTGTTCTCGCAGTTGCATGTGTTCCTGAAACCGGGGGAATTGCTCACCGGGGAAGTGAATGGCGAGTTCTATTCGCGGATGTGGCAGATGGCGCGGGCGGACAGTTTTGAGCCGCAGGAAGTGGCCGCGGCTTAAGCGTGAATGAAGCGTCAGTCTGTACAACCGATTGACGCTTCAGCTTTTGCGTTCAGGCAGCAGAAAAAACAGCACGATTTGATCGTCGACTGAGTTCTCGTTCGAGACATTCGCCCATCCTCATTGCTGCACCTCTGTTGACTGCCGCGCGGGATTGGAAAGCACTAAAGCTTTGAGCCTTCTCGCAGGCGTTGTATCGCTCTTTCAGATCGGCGGTGATGTCCCGCACAGCCTTGCCGAGCGATCAGTGGCACGGGTAACAAAAAAGCCCCGATCTCTCGACCGGGGCTTCGTTGTTTACGCAGCTACAACTTACGACGCCGAACGCACCGCGCCTTGCGCTACGTTGGTCGGTTGCAACTTGAACACATAGAACAACACGGTCAGCAGCACCAGGAACGCCGGGCCCACATACAGCGCCACGCGCGTGTCCGGGAAGTACGCCATCAGGCCGACCACCAGCACCAGAAACGCCAGCGCAAAGTACGAGCTGACCGGGTACAGCCACATCTTGTACTTGAGGCCGGCACGTTCGCTGGCGCTCAGGCCTTTGCGGAATTTCAGCTGGGCCAGCAGGATCATCACCCAGGTCCAGATCGCACCGAAGGTGGCAATCGAGGTCACCCAGACGAAGACTTTCTCCGGCACCAGATAGTTGAGCATGACGCCCAACAGCAACACCCCGATCGACAGCAACAGCGCACGACGCGGTACACCGTTATTCGATGTTTTGGCAAAACCGGCCGGGGCCTGGCCGTTCTGCGCCAGGCTGTAAAGCATGCGCCCGGTGCTGAAAATGCCGCCGTTGCACGACGACAGCGCCGCGGTGATCACCACGAAGTTGATGATGCCGGCGGCAGTCTTGATGCCCAGACGTTCGAAGGTCATCACGAACGGGCTGCCCTGGGTGCCGATTTCGTTCCACGGGTAGATCGACAGAATCACGAACAGTGCGCCGACGTAGAACAGCAGAATCCGCCAGAACACCGAGCCGATCGCATCGGGAATGGTCTTCTGCGGGTTCTTCGCTTCACCGGCGGTCAGGCCGATCATCTCGACGCCGAGGTAGGCGAACATGACCATTTGCAGCGACATCAATACACCGGTCACACCGTTGGGCATGAAGCCGCCGTGGGCCCACAGGTTGGAAATTCCCAGCGCCACACCGTCATTACCGAAGCCGAAGGCGATGATGCCGATGCCGCCGATGACCATGGCGATAATCGTGACGATCTTGATCAGCGCGAACCAGAACTCGAATTCGCCGAAGGCCTTCACCGCGATCAGGTTGATCGAGCCCATGCTGATCAGCGCCGCGAGGGCCCAGATCCAGCGCGGCACATCGGGAAACCAGATGCCCATGTACACGGCCACCGCGGTGATTTCCGCGACGCAGGTCACCAGCCACAGGAACCAGTAGTTCCAGCCCGTGAGAAAGCCCGCCAATGGGCCGAGGTAGTCTTGCGCGTAACGGCTGAACGAACCGGCCACCGGATTGTGCACGGCCATTTCGCCGAGCGCGCGCATGATCACCAGGATCGCCAGACCGCCCAGGATGTACGACAGCATGATTGCCGGGCCGGCCATTTCAATGGCCTTGGCCGAACCTAGAAACAGACCGACGCCGATACAGGCACCGAGCGCCATCAGGCGAATATGCCGTTCGCCGAGTTCGCGTTTGAGCGGACCGCCCTGAGCGGTGTCGCCGTGAGGCAGTTGATTGCCGACTGGCATAGGGGTGCAACCTCGTCTTGTTATTGGATATGACCACCGAGTGTCGAAGCGTCGGCCGGTAGGCCTTGGCTGCTGTGAAACCGCGTCAGCTTCGTGGGCAAACGCGTCTTGCAAGACAACCTGCAAGATCAGCGGGACGTGCAGTATAAAAACCTTGTCGCAGGTCTTTTCACTCTATAAACCACAAGATTCAGCGGGAGTTGCCACAAATGCGCAAGCTGGTCGGGAAGATCAACTGGTAGCTGTAGGAAAACTCGCCACTAAAAACGGCGGCGAGTATTGCACAACCTTGGTGCGTCGTCTTTTCAACGCGCGTTTTTTACCCTCAGGAATCTGCCATCAAGCTGCGTTACTTTGCCGTGTCGGGTTGACCACGGTTTTCACGACTTTGGAACCGGTTCTGATGACCTTGTCCTGAAAAAAAGCCTTGGCCACTCGGGTTGGCTTGTCAAAGAAACCGGGATCTTTAACGGAATATTGGGCGATGGTCGGGGCACCATACTGGGCTTGGTAGTGAAGCACCCATTCACCCGTATTCCGCTCATATTTCATGTAAGCAAACCCCGTCAGAATCATGTACGCGTTGCCGTTTTCATCATTACGCAAGCCGTAATCCGGAAACTCCATGGCGGCACTCAATCCCCAACCATGTTCGTGGCTGGGCAGATCGTTGTATTGAGCAGCTTCTTTGCCTGCTTCCACGTGTCTTACGCGCAGGACGTTTTCCCCCATCTGATCGACGATAAAAGAGCAGCCGCTGAACCCAGGTGTAAACACATGATCGGGCTCACCCCATCGAGGGTGAACGGGAATGTCGACATATCCTCCCTGAGGCGCCCAATACCCCGATAACGCATTGGTCTGGTGTGGCAGTTCGTCAGGAATGCTCCACACGCTGATAGCGTTGAATTCGCCTTCAACCACGCCGGAAGTTGTCATCCTTTGCATGGAAAAAATCATCTGCCCTCCTCCTTCGGCATGGGTCATTTGCGGATCTATCTTGCGGATATCCGACCAGAACTGGGACTTGAAAAGATCAGTGCTGATAGAAAGATTATCGAATTGCGGGGCCGCCAGTGCCTGATGAATATTCGTCGGCCTGCTGGTGAAAGGGACAAATTCAAACTGCCCCCAGTCGTAGGAAAGATGGCGAACATCGTTGAGCGTGACCACTTCGATCCGAGGCTCCCACAGACCGTTGGGCAAACGCTCGCGCTGGAACGGCGGGCGCACCCAGACCGGCCTGCCAGAGGTACCTGGCTGCGGTTCGCCAGCGATGTCCGTCTCATGCGGATCACCGGTGATATTGCCGCCGAACAGCGACTGCGGTTGCCATTGATCCGGCGCCACTTGCCGATACCGGCGAGCCGCAAGTTCGTTGAAAGCGGAATCGACAAGGACGACGTCGACAACCTCCGCGTTGAGGGTGAAATCATTCTTGACGCGGTACACCGCGACCTTGCCCCGCTCATCGATATTGCGAATATAGCGGCGCTGTCCGTCAGCACTTTGCAAGATGCCTTTACCTGCCGGGCTGAGGCGGGACACTTCGGACGGCCTGACGGCATAGCGACGAAACTGCCTGTTACTGAACCCGGCAGGTGTCGGTTCGACTTTTGTCGAAGGAGGTGGCAACGCATGTTGCCATTCGCCAGCCCCGTCTTGCTCAACCAGCGGCTGATAAGCCTGCGGTTTGTGCGGATGAAGAATTCTCGATTGCCCGGTGGCCGGTTCAATGACTGTCTCGAAGACACCGTCCTCGACCTTTACATAGTGCTTGTTGCCGACCGCAAATTGATTCTGTGGATCAGGTTTCACGTCTGCCAACGAGACGTCGCTTCGATAAGGTGCGAGGTCAGGCTTCCACAAACGCTTCTGTCCAGCAGGCATTTCAATCGGCGTGAACTCCGAATGAACGCCGGCCAACAACGGAAGAGACGCCACACCAATACCGATATTTTCCAGCACGTCGGTGATGTGTTGCCAACCGGCTTCCTTATCGCCCTTGCTGAGTTCCTCAAGCCCTTCCAGTACTTCGTCCATCATTTGCACGGCCGACACCCCGAGCATGACCAACCCCAATGGAGGGATGGCAAAAGACAGCACATTGAGTGCGGCCAGGCCGACTTCGAGGAATACCGAGAGCAAGGACTGCTCATCCCGCACGTCGGCATCGGCATTGGACACAGCAGCATCGCGGGCATCGCTGAAAATCCGCTGGTTGAACTCGCGCTGCAATGTTGTCCAGATGTCATAGTGCTGGGCCCATGGATCACCCGATGGGTCCAGCACCCTGAGCTGCAAAAGAAAATCGGGCTGATGTTTTTGCCGACGGGTTTCATGATCCCACAGCCGTGGTTTGCCTGACGCCGTTGGAATCTCTTCGGTAAAGCTGTAGTAGAACGTCGAGCGATCCTTGTAACGCATGAACCGGCTGAAGAACTGTTGATAGGCCGTTGGCGCTTTGGGCGAGTCACTTTCAGCGCGACGCACGAACTGTTCGATCAAACGGGCCTTGAGTGCCGTCACCGTTGCGTAGTGCTTGACGGGATGATCGGGATCGTCAGGAATGTAAGCGATGAAACCGTTATTGGCGTAACCGTCAACGGTCGGCAGCAGGTCGTCCAGAATGCTTTCATCGTCCGGGTCGGCGATCTCGAAAATGATACAGCTGTGCACGGGCAACTCATTGAAACTCAAGCTGCGATACCACAGCGTCTTACCGTCTACGTGAACGGGTTCCTTCCCTCCAACACTCGACATCAGCGCTTCAAAATGTTCCCGGCGAATATCACCTTTACATAATGCAATGTAACTCGCTGCATTCAGCGCTGCTTTCTGGTAGTTGACGAACAGTTTATTCAGCTTGTCCCGAGCACTGCTGTCATCCCAGCGCAGTTCAGTATGCAAATGGGCCTGATACTGTTTGCCGATATCAAGCAGCCTGCACAACTCAATAAACTCATGAACACCAAGTCCGACCTCGACAGCCCCCCTTCCAGACGCCGTCATATAGCAATTCGGCTTAAAGAAGAACATTGCCTTTTTTTCAGCCGGACAGTTATGCAGGGCGGCGTCAAGCAGCGAAGCGGGCGCAACTTGCGAGGTGTGAAAATCACTTTTACCGGACAAATCCACCTGCACCCGATTGACGTCCAGATCCAGGCCGGACCTTTCCTTGATGGCCCTTGCCAGCAATGGTGCGGCGAATTCATGAGGTGTTTTCACCGCTGCCATGGCGTTATTCAGCAACGTGTGCGCCGTCACACTTTCTTCTATCAGGCGTTGAGCTTCTTCGCGTTGTTTCGGCGACGCACTCTTTAACCATTGTGGTGCATTGGCATCAAAACCTTTTAACACCTCGAAGTTTTCTTTTGACATTTTCAACAGTGGCAACGGCGTTGCCGCGGCAACAATATCAACATGTTCGGCAATACTAAAAACCTGACCACGAAACTCAAACATGGCGTTATCCCAGACAAATAAAATTGAACGCCGAGTTAACACCAAAACATTCAACAGCCAAAGTTCTCGAGTACTACCAGACTTTAGCAACTTGAATTCATAAAAATAACCGTCGCTAAAAAGTTACACGTGTGTGTTTTTGATGCGAAGTCTCTCGACCGCCCACATCGCATCGCATGTTCCGTGCCGTACCTCCCGGCCGGCCGCTACCGCACATTTTTTTCACCAGCGCCAACCACCGTCTAAGCTTCAGACAGGTCCGATCAATCTGCGTAAATGGATCAATCGACTATGGGCGCTTTGTGGCAAACCGATTCGAGTAAAGCCGTGGTTCCGACTGAACGTGTGGATGATCAAGCGCCTGTCCCTGAAAAACCCCGCCGCAGCCGGCACGGGTGGAAGGCTTTCTGGTTATTGCTGCTGATTATCGCAATCGTGGTAGGGCTGGCGGCTGCCAAGGAGATGCGTACCTCTCGTTTCCAGTCCCGTGAACTCAGCCAGTATGCGGCGTCCCTGACCTACAAGCTTGAGCCGGGGCCCAGCGAAGCGATCCGTTATCCGGGCAACGGGCCGTTCGATATGCGCCTGGGTTACAGCGCTCTCGATGAGTTTTTGCCGCGTCTGCTCAAGCGCAACTATGTCGTGACCCAACAGACGCGTTTTTCGCCCGCCCTGCTCAGCTACACCGACAAAGGCTTGTTCGTGCCCTATTCGGAGAAGATCCAGGCCGGACTGTCGATCACCGATTGCCGCGCCGCACCGCTGTACAAGTACAACTATCCGCAACAACTGTATTCGAATTTCGCGGCCATCCCGCCGGTGGTGGTCAGCAGCCTGCTGTTCATCGAAAACCGCTTTTTGCTCGACACCAAACAGCCGTTGGCCAACCCGGCCGTGGACTGGCCGCGGTTCGGCATGGCCGCGTGGTCGCAAGTGGCCAAGGTGCTGCGCCTGCCGGGGCAGTCGGCCGGCGGCAGTACTCTGGCGACACAGCTGGAGAAATATCGGCATTCACCGGATGGCCTGACCGTGTCCGGTGCCGAGAAGATTCGCCAGATGATTTCCGCCAGCGTTCGCGCTTATCAACCTGGCCCGCAAACCCTCGGTGCACGGCAAAACATCATTCGTGACTACCTCAACAGCGTGCCGCTGTCGGCAGTGCCGGGTCACGGTGAAGTGCATGGCATGGCCGAAGGCTTGCGCGTCTGGTACGGCACCGACTTCAGTAAGGCCAACGAACAGCTGAACAGCCCGGCGAGCGACCCGAAAACCATGGCGGAGAAAGGCCTGGCCTTGCGCGAAATGCTCTCGCTGATGATCGCCCAGCGTCGGCCGTCGCATTACCTGACCAAGGGCCGCGAAGAGCTCGCCGACCTCACCGACAGCCACTTGCGCCTGCTCAAGCAGAACGGCGTGATCGACACAGCCCTCGCCGATGCCGCCCTGGCCAGCACCGTCAGCTATCGCGACTGGCAGACCCAGCCGACCCTCCAGCCGATTGAAACCAACAAAGGCATCAGTGTTGCCCGCAGTCGTCTGGCAAGCATGCTCAACCGCCCGCTGTACGACCTCGATCGCCTCGATCTTTCGGCCACCAGCACCCTGCAAGGTGACCTGCAAACCCAGGCCACCGCTTACCTGAAAAAACTCGCCGACCCGGTCTACGCTGGCGAAATCGGTCTGCTCGGTGAACGCCTGCTGACACCCACCAGCACCACTCAGGTTCGTTACAGCTTCACCCTGTTCGAACTGACCCCGGACGGCTCGCGCGTGCGGGTGCAGACCGACAGTACCGACCAGCCCTTCGATATCAACGAAGGCAGCAAGCTCGAACTGGGCTCCACGGCAAAGATGCGCGTGCTCACCACTTACCTGCAAATCATCGCCGAACTGCACGACAAGTACGGCGCCATGAGCGTGCCGGAACTGAAAAAAGTCGATGTACCGGATCAGGACCGCCTCAGCCAATGGGTCATCGATTATCTGATCCAGAACAAGGATCACGACCTGTCGAAGATGCTCGGCGCCGCACTGGACCGCAAATACTCGGCCAGCCCCGGCGAGGCGTTTTTTACCGGCGGCGGGCTGCACGTGTTCCACAACTTTCGCAAGGAAGACAACGGCCGCTTGCCGACCCTGCGTGATGCCCTGCGTGAGTCGATCAACCTGCCGTTCATTCGCCTGATGCGCGATGTGGTGCGCTACGTCACCTATTCCGGCCCCAACAGCAGCGCCGAACTGCTCAAGGACGACCGCGACCCGCGGCGTCAGGAATACCTGGCGAATTTCGCCGACCGCGAAGGCACCTCATTCCTGCTCAAATTCTGGAAAAAGTACAAAAACAAAGACACCCAGGCGCGTCTCGAAACCTTCCTCGACAGCATGCGCCCGACGCCGATCCGCATGGCCGCCGTACACCGCTACCTGCTGCCCAATGCCAGCCAGGAAGACTTCAACAGTTTCGTGCGCTCGCACCTCAAAGGCGCCAAGCTCACCGAGAAGCTGACCGACGACCGCCTGATCAGGCTCTACGACGCCTATGGCCCGGGTACCTACGACTTGCCGGATCAGGGCTTCATCGCCAAGGTGCACCCGCTCGACCTGTGGCTGATGGGCTATCTGCTGAGCAACCCGGACGCGACGTTCACGCAGATCGTCAAGGCCAGTCACTTCGAACGTCAGGAAGTCTACAGCTGGCTGTTCAAGAGCAAACACAAGGGTGCTCGCGACAGCCGCATCCGCACCATGCTCGAGATCGAGGCATTTCTGGAAATCCATCAGCGCTGGCAGCAAGTCGGCTACCCGTTCGATCATCTGGTGCCTTCGCTGGCCACCGCCATCGGCAGCTCCGGCGACCGTCCGGCCGCACTCGCCGAGCTGATCGGCACCATCCTCAACGACGGCGTGCGCATGCCGACCCTGCGCATCGACAGCCTGCACTTCGCTGCCGACACACCGTACGAAACCCGTCTGGTGAATGACCCGCATGTCGGCAAACGGGTAATGCCATCGGCAGTCGCCAATGCCATGCGCGAAGCACTGTCGCAGGTGGTGGACGCCGGTACGGCGAAACGTGTTTCCGGCAGTTTCAAACTGGCCGATGGCAGTCCGCTGGCCATGGGTGGCAAGACCGGCACCGGCGACAACCGGATCGAAGCCATCGGTTCGGGTGGACGTATCCTCAGTTCGAAGTCGATCAACCGCACCGCGACCTTTGTGTTCTACATCGGCGATCACCATTTCGGCACCCTCACCGCATTCGTTCCGGGACGCTCGGCGGAGAACTTCAAATTCACCTCGGCCCTGCCGGTGCAGGTGCTCAAGGGCATGGCGCCGATTCTGACGCCTTACCTGCAACCGGGCAGCGACTCGCAATGCCGTCCGGTGGAGGCACCCCGCGTCGCCATGACCGGCCCGTTGCAGCCGTTAGCGAGGTAACAATTCGTGTCAGGCATTTCTGATTCAGCGTGACGTTTTTTCTCGCTCGCGGGTGGTATCCATGTATTTTTCAGATTCGAATTTTCGTCGGGTTAGCGCCCCGTAGCGCCACTTGCCCGCTGATCTTTGAACTTTTGTTTTACCCCCTCGCAGGTAGGCTGATCATTCCTCCAACAATCAAGGATGATTGGCCATGTCTGATTCCTCCGTGCCGGCAGCAACACCGGACAAAGGGCGGCACTACGACTTTATCGCCAGCGCAGTCGATGACAACTTCAAGACCGCAACGGTCGCTCGAGGCGAGGCACTGGCGGCGACGCCACTGAACGCCCAAGCCTGGTACACCAACGCACCAACTGCCTATCTGGAAAAACTCAGAGTCGCCAATCTCAAAGCCTGGGGTTCGCAGAACGAGGTCGACCGCTTGCTGGCCAGGATCGACCTGGCCGCCTTCGCCACCCCACTGCTGCAGGCCAGGCTCAAGGAACGCTACGGCATTGAATTGACCAGCGACACCGACAGCGATAGCGACATGGAGCGAACGTGGCTGCACCTGTATATGCCAAAAAGCAATCCCTGGTATGCGTTCAACCTCTCCGACGGCGTCACCGCCCGGCAGGTATCGCTGCTGCAAGCTGCCCTGCACAACTTCGCCAGCAACGAGCAGGTCGCGGACGGTTCGGACTTCATCAGCAAACCCGACAAACTCGGCAACTTTGATGTGCTGCCGATCAGACAGACGATGAGCATCCGTCAGTTCCAGACGCTGTGCCGGGAACTGGACATCGGCGCACAGTACAAAAAGCACCTGGAAAGCTACCTGCTGCCTGATGAACCGGTCGCGAAGGCGGTGCTGCAACACAAAGTGACGCAAAGCCAGAAAGATGCCCTGGCGGTCGCCGCGCATATTGCGTTGCTCACCCACGACATCGAGTACGACGCCTACAAAACGCTGCTCGCGCTGGCCGAGGGGCAGACCCGGCTGATGCTCAACGGCCGACGGCAGCAATGCTGCGACCTGTCGATGCTCGGTACGCGCCTGACCGGCATCCTGCTGCTGATCCCGGCGGTGCGCGACAGCCGCGGGATCAATCGATTGATTGCCTACCTGCCCAACGACCCCGATCATCCGCTCAAGGAATATCCGTCGCCGCAAGCTTTCCAGGCCGAGCTGGCGCGCCAGTTGCGCGAAAACAAAGTCAGCGCCGTGACCAGGCAAAGCTACCAGCAGTACTTCAGCCAGTTTGTCGACCAGCAGCAGCGCGGACACTTTTTTGCCGAACTTGAGCAACGCCTGTTTATCGTCAGGTATCACCAAAAAGAGTATCCCGATGACAGCCGCCCGGCATGGCGCAAGGACGATGTGGCCAAGCCGCAACTGCAGTTGCAGCACGTGCCGCTGGCACCCGACTACTGGCCACACGCCTACCAGAAGAAACTCGACAAGATCCTCAACGATGCCCGCGAACTGGCCGTGTCCACCGCCGATGCCGACAGCAAGGCGCGCTGGGCCTGGTGGGACAACTTCAAGAAGATCGTCTCGGACATCTTCAATGCCGCACTGTTGATCGCCACACCGTTCGTGCCAGGGCTGGGCGAATTGATGATGGTTTACACGGCTTACCAGATCACCACCGACGTCATCGAAGGGTTGGTCGACCTCGCGCAGGGGCTCTGGCAGGAGATGGGCGGACACATCATCAGTGTGGTCACCAACGTCATTCAACTGGCGGCATTCGGCGCCGGCAGCCAGATCGGCGCCGCCTTCAAGTTGAAGCTGTCACCGCTGGTCGAAGGCATGAAACCGGTGAAACTGCCCAATGGCAAACCAGCGCTGTGGCACCCGGATCTCGCGCCTTACGAACAAACGAAACTGATGCTGCCGGCCGCTTCGAAACCCGACGGGCATGGCCTGCATCAGATGGGCCGCGAAACCCTGCTGCCATTGGAAGGCAAACTCTACAGCGTCGAAAAAGCCTCGACACAACCGACCTCGAAAACGCACCGGATCAAACACCCGTCACGCCCCAACGCCTACCGGCCGAAGATCGAGCACAACGAGCATGGTGCCTGGCTGCACGAAGCCGAAAGTCCGCACGACTGGGCGGATCAGGCCCTGATGCAGCGCCTGGGCCACAACGTCGAACGGTTCACGCCCACTGAGCTTGAGCAGATCCGCATCAGCAGCGGCACCGCCACCGATGCGTTGCGCCAGATGCATGACCACAACAGCCCGCCGCCACCCTTGCTGGCCGACACCATCAAGCGCTTTGGCACGTATGACGACGTCCAGCTATCAAGCACCCACATTCGCGACGGCCAGCCGCTTGCCCCCGACGCCGTCTGGTTTGAACCCATTACCACCGGCTTGCCCGGATGGCCTCGCGAACGGGCGTTGCGGGTGTATGAGCATGCCGATTTGCGCGGGTATTCACGCCAATACGGCAATCCCGCTGCGACAGCGGCGAACACCCTGAACATCAGCCACGCAGAGCTTAACAACGGCGAATTGCCCGAACGTCTCGCGAGCTTTCTCGATGATGCCGAGTGCAAGGCCCTGCTCGGTCGTGACGTGGCGTCTGCGCAACGTCCCCAGGCCCTGCGCGATCTTTTGGCCGAGGCGGTGCTGGCCCGTCGGGGCGAGGTGGCCGAGCGCCTGTACCAGGCTGGCGAGCGCTCGAACAAGGCCGATATCCGCGTGGTGCAACAGACATTTCCTCAAATGCCGCTGACGCTGGCGGAAAAACTGCTGACCCAGGCCAGCCCCGCTGAAGTGCAGCGTATCGTCGATGACAACCGCTTGCCACTGCGGATCAAGGCACAAGCCCGGGAACTGAATTTCGAAGCCTCCACTGCTCGCGCCTATGAGGGTTTTTATCGCGACGACAGCGTGGTGCCCGACACCGAACGTCTGGCGCTGAACGCACTCAAGGTGCACACCGATACCTTTGCCGATCTGCGCATTGAAGTGCGCGATGGCGTCCATGATGGTCCGTTGCGTTGCAGCGCGGGGGCGGATGACGCCACCCTTGTGCGGCGGCTCGTCCGCAATGAGCACGGCCAGTACGAGGTGCTGGATGGCAACAACCGCGCCCTCCATGAACCCAGTGATTTTTATCAGGCCACGCTCGATGCCCTGCCCGAGGGCAAACGCACGGCACTGGGCGAAAAAGGCGCCGATGCTGGCCGGTTCAAGTCGTGGATCATGGAAACCACCGCAGCGCCGAGCGAGCGCAGAACCTTGTTGGCCGAACCGCCCATTCGCCGGGTAGCGACAGTTGAAACAGAAACCCTGGTGCGCGGCTGGCCGACCTTCTTTGGTGAGCTTACGCCAGAGCAGAGGATCAAAAAGCTGTACCCGAAGATGAACGAAAGGGAGGTCGAGACGTTCATCAAGGTGCTCAAGCGCAACGGCGGTCACGAAGAGGCCATCCAGCGACTGGAGAACGATCGCAAGGCACTGAAAGACATCTTGCAGCGGTGGCGTGACAGCTATCGTCAGGACACCGACAGTTATGGAGAAACCATTCCAGGACCACCCGGTGAATACTTGCACAATGGCGGACGGTATCTCGAAGAGCGCTTGCTCCAGTGTTTCGAACGCCAAAGCGAGATATTCGGTGAACGCCGCAACCACCCGGAACAGGGCTACGCCCTGGACCTGTCCGCCGATTTTTCCGGCCCCGACCTTGAAAAATGGTGGCGGGCGCTGCGCCAGCAACCGGGCATCGACCTGCACCTGGCCCGGATCAGAGCCCTGAACCTCGACAACGCAAACTTTTCCAAAGCCGCCGATGGCTTGCTGAGCAGCTTCCCGCATCTGAATCAACTGAGCGCTCGCCAGTGCGGCCTGACCCAGGTGATACCGGCGATTGGCAGGATGCGTCAGCTTCGGGAGCTGGATCTGGCCGATAACAAAATCAGCCTGACCAGCCCTTCCGATGAGCCGTTCAGCGAGCTGACACAACTGCAAACGTTGAACCTGAACGGCAACCCCTTGCGCCATCCACCCGATATCGGGCGGATGGATCGGTTGAATGAGCTGAGTCTGGCCAACACCGATATCCAGACCTGGCCCCAAGGTCTGTTCAAGGTCGGTGATATGGACACACCGCGTCTGCGCAGTTTCATGCTCGACATGCGCCAGGCGCCGATCGATAGCCTGCCGCAGGTCACGCCCGGCTCCGACCAGGCGTTCATCCTCAGCCGGGCGCGATTCGATCCGGGCAGGCTTGCCCCTCTCGACCGGATCCGTTACGGCGACTACCGTGAGTCCACGGGTTTGACCGCGCAGCAAGTGCTATCACCCGCAGCCGGCAATGAGCTCTCCTATTGGCGAGATCTGCCAAAAGACCATGGGTTCAGCCCCTCGGCGCAACTCGCTAAGTACCGCGAGGAGTCCTGGCATGACGTGTGGGCAGAGCCCGGCTCCGAAGGCTTTTTTGCTGTGATCGCCTACCAGAAAAACAATGGGTTCTACCAGAACGCAGCGTCACGTCCCTACCTGACCAGGCGGGTCTGGGAAATGATCGATGCAGTCGCCGTTGATTCGCGACTGCGCGCAAAACTGTTCAGCGAAATCACCTCGCCAAAAGACATCAACAATGCCGGCGCCCAGCTTTTCAACGCCATGGGCATCGATGTGTTGGTGGCCAAAGCCTACGCCGAGTCGCCATCGGTCGAGGTGCTGGACGACAAACTGGTCCGGTTGGCCCATGGCGCTGCGCGTCTTGACCGAATGAGCGACCTGGCCAACGAGGAAGTCAGCCGCCAGGCACAAAGAACCCGGCTGGATCCGACGCAACCGCCACCGCATGAAATGGACGTGCATATCGCATTCGAGACAGGACTGGCCGAACGTCTGGAATTGCCCTGGCATGCCGAAAGCATTCCATTTCAACCGGCCTCGGGTGTCAGCCAAAAGACCATAGATGCTGCCTACGACGCAATCATCAAACGTGAAGCCGGCGATGGATTGGTCAACGGCATGATCGATTTGTACGGCGATGCCTTCTGGGAGCGTCATTTGCGCAACACCCACCCGGATCGTTACGCGACAAACGACCTGCATGCCGCGCACAAGATCAGTCTGCTCGATGAATTGCGCCAGGCGCAGGCGCAATGGGTCGACGAAAGTGATCTGTCGCGCCTGAACCCGCTCGCCCGTCGAATAATGCTTCTGGCAGATCAATTGCAGCTTGCCCACGTTGAGGTCTTCAGCGGCGAAAAAATGAGCCAGGCCCGTTACGACAGACTGGTGAAGGACATCGGTTATGCCCGCAACGATTTATCCCGACAATTGACCCGCCAGGCGCTGAGCCGGGCCGGACTCTGAATCTCGAACCAGGCCAGCCCCTTTCCGGGGGCTGGTGACCTCAGCCCACCTCCGAATCCCAGATCACCATGACGTTGCCCGAATAGCGGCGCGATGTTCCCTCCTTGATCATTTCATCCACCGCGTCACGGGCCACTTCGAAATGCAGCGTGCCGACCTTGCGATCCAGATAGAACCCGGGCTGAAACAACTCGGTGCCACTGCCATCGCGCAGCAACCGGCGGCGATTGACCGGCTGCCCCGCGCCATCGGTCAACCCGTTGGGCAGGCTGACGCTGACTTCCAGCGGTGCCTCATGGCCGGCGTTCGCTTCCCACAGCGCGCAGTTGTTGCCCATGACGTACTGGCATTCGATGCTCATCTTGAAGCGGCTCGATGCCGAAATCGTGAACGTCTGATCGCGCATCAGCCGGGTCGGCTTGCGCCCCTGATTCAGCCAGGATTGCCAACCCCCGAGCGGTTCCAGCACCACGCGGTTGCCGCCGGGAGGAATATCGACCTTCATGGTGTGCGTGACCTTCAGATTGAAATTGAGTGTCAGCATCGAGTCGGACGGGATCATCACATCGCCCATGTCGAAATCCATGTTCGGGCCGACGGTGTAGGTGATGGAACCGGTGTAGTCGCCCGACTCCATCTTCAGCGGATCCGGCGTACGCAGTTCGTAGGCATAACCGAAATACAGGTAGCGCATGGCCTGCGGAATGTCGAACAGCGCCTTTTTCGCACAGGTCCCGGCCCCTTCCGGCACTCTCCAGAAACTGTTGTAGCCCGAGGGGCCGGCGCTGTTCCATCCGACGCCCTGGCAGGGCGGCGGAGCATACGTCCAGCCACCGCCTTCCCACAGCTCGTCCCACCAGCCGCCTCCGGTCAATTCGTTCACCGGTCGCGGCAACGCTAATTCGTGACCGATCCCGGCAATCCTGATCTGCAATTTGTGCGTATCGCCTGACGAATGGGTGACTTGCACATCCCGCCAATCCGACGGAATCCGCGCCATGCCGCCCTGACGCGGATCGGTATGGTTGGCCAGAATCGGCGCATTGGCCGCGAACGGAATGCGCGCGATCAGACTGAACAGACCGATCGGTTCACAAGCCTGCGGGATCTGGCGACAGAACCCCTCGGACGGCGTCTGGTTCTTGAACTGATTTCGTTGCGGGTTGGCAAAGTCCGGTTCGAAAGTCGCGTCAATGTCATGCACTTCAGCCGATGCCGCACTGGCCACCAGCGTCAGCACCAGACTGCTCCACACGCTGTTTTTTGGCAGGCGTAGACACCTTGTGAACACATTACCCATGGTCGTTCTCCATAATGACCTCGGAACATCCGAAGCTTCCCTGTCAACACGGCACAATCGCCAATTCGCCTAACTCACTTCCGAATCCCAGATCACCGTGACATTGCCCGAATAGCTGCGGGCATACCCGTCCTTGAGCATTTCATCCACCGCATCACGGGCCACCTCGAAATGCAGCGTGCCAACCTTGCGATCGAGATAGAAACCCGGCTGAAACAACTCGGTACCACTGCCATCGCGCCACAACCGCCGGCGCTTGACCGGCTGCCCGGCGCTGTCAGTCAGGCCGTTGGGCAACGTGACGCTGACTTCCAGCGGGACACCATGGCCAGCGGTCGATTCCCATAACGCGCAGTTGTTGCCCATGACGTACTCGCATTCGATGTTCATCCTGAAACGGCTCGACGCCGAAATATTGAACGTCTGATCGCGCATCAGCCGGGTCGGCTTGCGCCCCTGGTTCAGCCAGGATTGCCAGCCCCCGAGCGGCTCCAGCACCACGCGGTTGCCGCCGGGAGGAATATCGACCTTCATGGTGTGCGTGACTTTCAGATTGAAATTGAGGGTCAGCATCGAGTCGGACGGGATCATCACATCGCCCATGTCGAAATCCATGTTCGGGCCGACGGTGTAGGTGATGGAACCGGTGTAGTCGCCTGCATCCATCTTCAGCGGATCCGGTGTGCGCAGTTCGTAGGCGTAGACGAAATACTGATAGTTCATGCCAACAGGAATATCGAACAATGCCTTTTTGGCGCAGGTACCCGCCCCCTCCGGAACTCTCCAGAAGCTGTTGTAACCATGGTGGCCCGCCGTAACGGTACCGACCCCCAGGCACGGTGGCGGAGCATAAACCCAGGCGCCACCCTCCCACAGGTCATCCCACCAGCCGCCTCCGGTCAATTCACCGACCGACAACGGGAACCCTGCTTCGTGACCAATACCGGCAATTCTCACCTCGACAATGTGTGTATCACCGGAAGCGTTCGTCACCGAAACCGTGCTCCAGTTGGACGGCACTTTGGCCATGCCGCCCCGACGCGGATCAGCATGATTGGCCTGAATCGGTGCATTGGCCGCGAACGGAATACGCGCGATCAGGCTGAACAGACCAATCGGCTCACAAGCGCCCGGCACCTGGCGACAAAATCCCTCGGACGGCGTCTGATTCTTGAACTGATTCTTTTGCGGATTGGCAAAGTCAGGCTCGAAGGTCGCGTCAATGTTGTGCACTTCGGCCGCTGCCGCGACGCTGAACAACGTCAGCAAACCAATCCATGGCCGGATGCCCGGGGCGCTAAAAAAACTCAAGGGCGTTCTCCAAAAATATACCGATACCAGCGCTACACGCGCCGGTTCACTCGCCCGGCGCTCGGGCGCTGAACAGCAGCAGCACGTTGCCGGCGTAATCTCCGGCGCGGTAGCCGCCCTCCGGTCTGATCGGGTCGATTTGCAACAACACCCGACTGCCCGCGGCGGCCTCGGCCTGCGACACCACCTGGCGCGGCGCCATCTCGGCGCTCAACTCCACCTCGTTGAAGGTCACGCGCAGTCTGATATCGTCCGCCGGCCGACCGTTGGAAAGGTAGGGCGCGGACTCCAGGCGCGCCTCAATCGCACCGGTGTCGTGGCGCACGTCAAAGTATTTGCGCACACTGCTCAGGCTTGAGGTCGGGTGGTTCCAGTGGAGCTGCTGCGGCCGGTGAATCCAGTCCGGCTCCGCCGGAATGATGTAGAACGCTCGACTGGGGACGTTCAGTGTCACTTCGAAGGTGTGTTCTTCCCGAGCCGCCCAGGCCGCGTCGCTGGTCAAAGCCGCCGCGGCAATCAGCGCGACGACGGTGCATTGCTTGATCATGTTGGTTACCCGTAGCGTTCAATGAAAAGCAGACCTAGCGGCTGCTGACCGTCAGGTTCTTCTTCTCGCTGCCCTCGATCAGAAAGAAGCGGTACGCACGGCCCTTCTCCTTATCGAAAGCGAAGGTTTTACCCGCCAGCACATGGTGTTTGGTGGTCGCGCCGCAGTCGGTTTCGTTACTCAGCGAACAGCTTTTGAACTCGTCGACGATCACCACGGTATTGCCGTCATTGCGCAGTTCGTAGCGACTGGCGGTTTCATTGATCGCCGTGGCAAAGCGTGCTTCCTTGGGGCGGACAAAGAACACCGTGCCAAAACCGGTCATCACGTTGACCCCGGCCGTCAGTGCCTTTTTGTAGTCTTCACGCTCTTCCTGGCTGACTGCGAACTCGTCTTCTTTTTCCGGCACCACCGGCACGAACCGCACACGGAAGTAACGCTCGCGATCGCGTTCGCCCATGTACAGCAAGCGGGTGCCCTGCATTCCCTGAGCCGGCACGATCAGCCGCGCCGGACTGGCCATCAAGCCGTTGCGCGAGGCGCCGTCGGCAGCGTTCTGAACCGGGATTTCCGTCGGTGTGCCGTCGGCACCGTAGACAATTTCCAGCACGTTGACCTTGACGAACGCAGTGGCGTCACCGCTGTTGAACACCCGTTTCAGGTAGGTACTTTTATCGGCATCCAGATAGTCGTACACCGTACCGACATTGATCTGCGGCCCGGCCTGCGCCGTCAGGCAAAACACGCTGAGCACGCCCAGCAAAAAACCACGGTTCATCGTCTTCAACTCCATGAAAAAAGGAAAAAGGCCCCGGCCGGCACGTTCACACGTCCGAGTCCCAGATAACGGTGATATTGCCGCTGAGCGTGTCGGTGAAACCCGGCCGCAAAAGAAAATCGATGGCATCCCTGGGCATCTCGAAACGCAATGAACCGGCCTTGCGGTCCACATAAAAACCCGGTTGAAAAGGACCGACCCACGTGTTGTAAAGCAGCTTGAGCTGACTCACCGTGCGCCCCATGGGCCCATCGATGCCGGCGGGCAGCGTGAGATAGGTTTCCACCTCGGTGACATTGCCTCTGGGGCTGCGCAATTTGCAGCGCGTACCGCCCGTGGAGTCGCACAGGATCATGACCTTGAAGCGCGACGAGGCGGAGATGTAGAACAGTTGATCGCGAAAGATGCGTGTCGGCGGGCGGCCATTGTCGACCCAGCGCATCCAGCCGCCCTCGGGTTCGAGCAGGACTTTGTTGCCGCCCGGCGGCAGATCGACCTTGAGGGTGTGCTGCACGTCGAGCACGAAATCCAGATTCAGGCTGCCATCGTCCGGCGCCATCAACGGCCCCAGATCGAAATCGCCGCCGTTGCCGATGGAATACGCCAGCGAACCGGTGTAAAGGCCCGATGACATGCCTAACGGATTGGGCGTGCGCAACTCGTAGGCGAAATCCAGATTGTTGAAGTACATCGATGGAATGGTGAACGCGGCAATCTTGGTGCAGGCCGTTTCCACCGGTGTTTTCCAGAAAAACCGGTAGTAATTGGGCGTAAAGAAACCGACACCGCTGTAGATACAGGGAGCAGGAGCATAGACCCAGCTGCTGCCGGTCCAGAGTTTCTGATGGCCATCAAGCGGGTCGCTCACGCCCACCAGATTGGCCGCAGTGTCGCTCAACACAAATGTCGAACCGATGCCGATGATGCGGATTTCGACGGTTTCGGTTTCCTGCGTCTCGGCATTGGTCACCGTCAGTTGCCGCCAATTGGCCGGTGCCTTGACCGTCACAGCATCACCGGGCTGGAGACTGCGGGTGGACTCGAAACGAATCGGAAATTGAATACTGAACATGCGGTTATCGGCGCACTCGCTCGGGGCAGCCTCGCAATACCCGCTGTTCGGCGTTTGGTTGATGAACACGTTTTTGCTCGGCTGCGACGGATCAGGCTGAAACAACGCGCGGATCTCCTGGCTCGCCGCCTCGGCGGCCGGCATCGCCAATGCCAGCCAGAGGCCCAGGCCATACGTGGACTTGTTCATCGATTCAACCCGCCTTCTGTGCGGTGGCACTGACGTCAGCCACGGTGTCCGGCGTACAGCGCAGATCGCCGATCATCAGTACATTGTTTTCACTGCGGTACTGGTTGGCGTCGAGGCGGAACTGACACAGCAACCGATTATCGCGACGGATTTCGAGGGTCGGCGAACCGGCGTTCATTTCCATTGAAAAGAACCCGTCGACCTCGGTCACGCCACGGCTGGCGTGGTTGATCACGTGATGGCCCTTGAGCGGCTGCCCTGCTTCATCGATCAGTCGACCGAGCACTGTCAGGGTTTTCATCACACGGATCTTGCGATATTCGACCCCGCCTTTGTTCAGGTGATAGCGAGTGCGCGCCGGCTCGATCGTCGCCGCCGGTACGTGATTGCCTTCGAAATCGAAGCTCACCGAGCTGTTCTGATACGCGGTGATCGGGATGAAATTGCGCCCCGGTTTCAACGCCGCGCTGCCGCCGCTGTAATCGTCGGCACGCAAGGCGATATCGTCGATGTCCGACTCCACATCGACGATCATTCCGGCGCCGCGCATTTCGTACTGACTGGTCATCAACATCTGCTGACCGCCGACCACCAGCGTGCTGTCGAGGTTCAGGCCACCGGTGAAATTGCCGTTGTAGGACGAGCGCTGGATAAAGCCATCACCATTGACCGAATCGGTGCGGAAATTCGCCAGGCTGGACATGCCGACACCGTAGGTATCGGTCAACGCCGTGACTGAGACGTTTTGCAGCACATGATCCTTGAAGTCCTTGCGCCAGCCGATCGATCCGTTGTTGTCGCGGCTGCCGTCGCGAGCGGTGCGCGAGCCGATGCTGCCGGTAATCTGCTGGCCGGGGGCGCCAAGCGCCATATTGACGCTCAGGTCGACCCCGCGGTTGCGCGCATCGCCACTGCTGTAGCTGCCCGGCCGATCAAACAGTGACAAGCGCCAACTGGCATCGCTGCCAAACAGTTGGGTGCGCTGGGTCCACCCCAGATCCATGCCCAGGCCTTCGACATTGCCTTCGCTGTGCGACACCCGGGCGTTGAGGGTGTTCTTGCTGTTGATGCGATGGTTGAGCGCCAGCGACGAGTTGCTGGTCTGGCCGATGAACACGTTGCGCGGGCGAACCCGGGTGCCGTCGGGCAAGGTGTCATAGGTGTTGGTGGTATCGAGCCAGCTGCGGTTGTGGCTGATCACCACACTGCCGGATCCGTAGTTGTAGAGGCTTTGCAGATCCAGACCGGTGCCGTAATCCTCGGTCTTGTAGACGTTGGCGTAGAGACTCATGTGATTGGCCAGCGTCCAGTCGATGGACGTACCGTATTGCAGCTTTTCGCGAATCTGGCGCGCCGACAACCCGAGAATCACCCGCGGGTGCAACAAGTAATTGAGCGCCGCTCCGGCGGTGGGGCTACCACTGGACTGCGTGTCCCAGTTGCTCAGCAGTTTGCTTTCCTCGCCGGCAAACACGTTGTAGCGCCAGCGCTCGTCGAGGTTGCGCCAGTTACTGGGCTTGTACACCAGCTCCTGGGTGGTCGAGGTGATCTGGCCGTCTTCGATCAGGCGCACCTCCACTTCATAAATACCGCCGGGCAAAGGCCGCGTGTCGAGGGTCTGCAAACCGGCAGGCACCGACTGGGTGTTGATCAACAGACCGTCACGCCAGATCTCCACCGAACCCTGACGGTTGGCAGTGACATAAATCGGATAAACGCTGGGCATCGGGCTGTTGATCGCCAGGCTGTCGGAGCTGCCGTACATGACCCCGACCGCCGTATCCGGGCTGGTGCCGAACGTGCGCGGCTGGCGGGTCAGCCCCTCGGAATTGGGAGTGAAATAGCCCAGGCGAAAAAAACTGCCTTGCAGTTCGCGCTGGGTGTGAAGTTCGTGTACAGCGTGATAAAGCTTGTCGTCCGGCCCGCCAAGACGTGCCAGTTGCAGGTTCAGCGTCTGGCTCCAGTTACCCAGGCTGCCGCTGGCCTCAAGGCCAAAGCGTCCGCCCAGATCCTGATCCTGGCCGCCGTTGAGGTTCAGTTGATTGCGCACCATCAAGCCATGGCTGCCACCTTCGGGCTGCTCGTAATAGCGCTTGGCTTCAAGGTCGCGCTCAGCGTTTGCGGTGAGAATCGAAACCAGAGAACTTTCCAGGTTGTAATGCACGGCCAGCACCTGATCCGGACAGGAACCGGTGCAGTTGCCCAGTGGCACGCCGGGCTTGAGATAAGCCGCCCATTTCTCGCGATCAGCGGGGCCGTAGCGGTTTTCACTGGTGTCGGTGAATTCGAGCAGGGTGATGCGATCATCGCGGGACAACACCACCATGGCCTCGCCCAGGGGCTGATGATCGAGTTCGACCCGAACCGCCAGAGGCACATCAAAGAAGTGCTCCTCGAAATCTGCCGGCAGGCCTTTGGCCTGGGCCAACAGACTGCGCGGCGTAGTACCGGCAGAGTTGGAAGCCACGGCAGCGCTGGCACAAAACAACAGCGCAAGCGCAGCCGCGATGGGTGTCATCGGGAACATGAACTCTCACTCTGATTAGAACGGTGGAAGTCCGCCGGGACAGACTGTGCTGCCCCCGCGGTGAACGCTGACAGAACGTCAGCGTTTGTTGCCGGATCAATCGATCAAGGCGTACCGATCGGTGGAACGGCGTCGAAGGTCAGCGCTACAACACCGGTGTAATCACCCGGCTGAAAGTTGGAACCGATGGCACTGATCTTCAGTGGCGCGCGGAAGTTAACATCGGACTCAGACTCGCCTACGACTTCCTGAGGGGTGGTGGTGAGGGCTTTGTTGTTGATCGCGACCTGGAGATCAATGCTGTTGGCACCCGAGATCAGTTTTGGCGCACTGTCCACGCTGGCATGGACCGAACCGTTGTTGTTGCGCACATCGAAGAAACCGTTGACTTCGCCCATCCTGCCGGTGGCCGGCTGGTAGCTCATGTCCTGATCCTTGTTGACCAGATCGGGATCGGTCGGCACCACGTAGAAGCCGTTGGTCGGCACGTGAGCGACGATGCTGATCGAGTGAGCGGCTTCACCCGCGGCGAACGCTCCCGAAGAGCCCAGCGCCAGAAGTGCCAAAGGAGCAGCGATTGCGATTTTCTTGAACATCGTTCAGTACCTTGTTTTCTTTATTGAGAAGGAGTGCATTGAAAGTTCAAGAAGCGGTCAGGGGAGTTGAGCCAAATCAACTTGTACTTTCAATGCCGGGGCATCATCGACTGTTGCCTCTGGAAAGTAAGCAAGTAACTTCCTATAAGCGCGTAGTTCAACAACCCTATGACCCGCAAGAAAAAAGAACAAAAAATCGATATTCAAAACAGTGACTGTAAGTTCCGCCCTACATACAGATAAAGTTAAAAAACCATACAGCACTTGCGCCCTTGCACGGCAAGGGATCAGTTGAAACTTTAGAATACTTGCTCGAATAAATAGAGTGATGACTTTAACTTCAAAGTTATTCTTCGCCAGACATTCGCCGAAAAAGACCTGTTGCATTCGCGCAAGACAGCGCCGCTCGTCTGCTGATCGAGGATCGGAGAAAAAACGCCTTGCACCCTCGTTAAGATATATCTTAAGTTGTATCTAAACACGACGAGAGAAGATCGAAATGAGAGACCATCATTCCCCCCACCGTGAGCACGGCGACGGCCGTGACGGCTTTGAGAAACGCCCCGGACGCGAGCGCGGCGGTCGTGGCCCCCGGGTGTTTGCCCCCGGTGATCTGAAATTGCTGTTGCTGGCACTGGTTGCCGAACAGCCGTGCCACGGCTACGACCTGATCCGCCAGATCGAAGGCATGTTCGACGGCGCGTACAGCCCCAGCCCCGGCGTGATCTATCCGACCCTGACCTTTCTTGAAGAGAGCGAAATGATCAGCGGCGACGCCGAGGGCGGCAAGAAACGCTACAGCGTGACCGATGCCGGGCGCCTGTCCCTGAGCGAACAAGCCGTGGCGCTGGACGGCGTGCGCATGCGCATCGACGTCAGCAAACGCTCGCTGCGCGGCCATGATCGTCCGCCGGAAATCCACGAGGCGGTACACAACCTGCGCCATGCCCTGCAAATGCACCACGGCCGCTGGAGCCCGGCAGAAATCCTGCGCGTGCGTGACCTGCTCAACGACACCGCCAAAGCCATCGTCGACGGCCCTGCCGTTCAACCTGTTTCGGAGAAAAGCCAATGACTGCAGTCGATACCCAAACCATTCACCGCGTGATGCACGAAATCAAACGCCGCAAGCTTGAAGTGCTGCGCGTGGTCGACCTGACGCCGCGCATGCGCCGCATCACCCTCGGCGGGCCGGAGCTGGCCGGGTTTATCAGCCTGGGCACTGACGATCACGTCAAACTGTTGTTCCCGCAGAACGCCGAACAGGTGGCAGCGCTGGAAACCATGGTGCTCGGCGCCGGCAAGGACGACGGACCGAAGCCGGAAATGCGCGACTACACCCCGCGTCGTTATGACCTCGATGCGCTGGAACTGGACATCGATTTCGTCCTGCACGGTGACGGCCCTGCGTCGACCTGGGCCGAGCAAGCTGCACCGGGGCAATTCCTGCATATCGGCGGCCCGCGCGGTTCGATGATCGTCCCGGATATTTTCGACAGCTATTTGCTGATCGGCGACGAAACCGCCCTGCCCGCCATCGCCCGCCGCCTCGAAGGCCTGGCGGCCAATCGCAAGGCGCTGGTGGTGATCGAAGTGGAAAACGGCGCCGAGCAGCAAGTGCTGGAAAGCCCGGCGCAGGTCAATGTGATCTGGGTGTTGCGCGAAGGCAGCAAAGACAACCTGCTGGCGACGGTGAAGCAATTGCAGGTGCCTAAAGGCAATCTGTATGCGTGGGTCGCGACCGAAACAAAAGTCTCGCGGCAGATTCGCCGGGTGCTGATCGATGAGCACGGGCTGGATGAACAACTGATCAAAGCGGTCGGCTACTGGCGCGCCGAAGGCACCTCCGAAGAGGACTGATATCCCTTGTAAGAGTGAGCCTGCTCGCGATAGCGGAGTGTCAGTAACTGAAGTTTTGACTGATCCACCGCGATCGCGAGCAGGCTCACTCCTACAGGGATCGCCAGCGGTCGAGGCCGATGACCAACAACCCAATCCCCACAAACCCCAGCAATATCCCCCCGGCATTGATCAGCACCTGTGGATAACCCAACACCGCCACATCAATGAACGGATACGCATACGCGCCGAGCAAATGCCCGCGCAGCAGCGCGTAGATGAAATACACCAGCGGATAAATCAGCCACACCGGCAGATGCCACCAGCGCAAAGTGCCTTTCGCTACGCACAACCACCAATACCCCAGAAACAGCAACGGCATCACGTCGTGCAGCAACTCGTCAGCGATAAATTGCCAGCCTTCCGGGTGCCACAAATGCCGCAGCAAAATGCTATAGGCAAGCCCGACCACAGCAATGCTCACGGCAATCCCGCTACTCACCCATGGCTGCAAAAACCAGCGGCGCACAGCAGACTCACGCTCGGTCACCGCGCAGGTCAACACCGTCGCCACCAGCGTATTGGTCAGAATCGTGAAGTAGCTGAAAAAGCTCACCAGCCCGCCCAACAGGCTGGCACCGACACTCAAGCGCGCAAAAAAAATCAGATAAAGCTGAATGCCCAATCCCGCCCAACCCAGTACGGCTGCGCAGGTGATCAGGCGACGACGCCAACAACCGGCGTCCATCTCAAAGCGGTCGCTTGGTGCGCATCAACTTCACGTACAGACGCTCAACCTTCTCCCGTGCCCATGGGGTTTTGCGCAGAAACGTCAGGCTCGACTTGATGCTCGGATCACTCTTGAAGCAACGAATATCGATGCGCTCGGCCAGCCCCGACCATTCGTAATGGCTCACCAGCGCATTGAGAATCTGTTCAAGCGTCACACCGTGCAGCGGATCGGGGGTTTGTTCGTTCATGCCAGGCCTTTGGGCGAAGTGAAAATGCAGAAGCCGCGCACCTTAGCCGAGGGGGTGTTCGGGTGGAAGGCCTACCTTCAAATGTAGGCCAACCTGAGAAGATCGCAGGCCACAACACGGGCCACAATGCGCCCGTTTGCCGCACTGTTACCGAATCCGAAACGCTGCATGTTCACAAAAGGCCTTTGTCTTTTTGTAACAGATCATTATCCTGCCGCCCTTCCGCTGAATCGCTTCACTGCCTGCGACATATTGAAGCGCTCGAATTGCACCCCGAAAACACCAAAAAAAGACTGAGCCATGCCCGATTTTTCCTTCTCCCGAGACAGCGCTATCTCAACCCTGCGCACCCTTGGCGGCTGCACCGCCCTCGGCCTCGCCACTTGCGTTCAAGCGGCGCCCGCGTTCGACAGTGAATCACCGTACATGCTCGGTGACTGGAACGGCACGCGTACCGAACTCTCGGAAAAAGGCTACGACTTCAAGCTCGATTACACCGGCGAAATGGGCAGTAACCTGCACGGCGGCTACGACCACGACCGCACCGCGCGTTACAGCGATCAGTTCGGCCTGGGCACACACCTCGACCTGCAAAAGATCCTCGGCTGGGACGACGCCGAGTTTCAACTGACCATCACCAAGCGCAGCGGCAACAACATCAGCAACGACCGCATCAACGATCCGCGCGTTGGCGGCTTCACCTCGGCCCAGGAAGTCTGGGGCCGTGGCCAGACCACGCGCCTGACGCAGATGTGGTACCAGCAGAAATTCTTCGATCAGAAACTCGACATCAAGGTCGGCCGTTTCGGCGAAGGCGAAGACTTCAACAG
>Ga0213828_1000909_pt1 | contig 26402 bp, 21 predicted proteins | sample MC6MC0897MG_FD_180664 | JGI IMG/M metagenome (GOLD analysis project Ga0213828, IMG submission 180664) | Enriched soil aggregate microbial communities from Iowa State University, Ames, United States - MC6-MC0897-MG | ecosystem: Environmental > Terrestrial > Soil > Unclassified | place: USA: Iowa... | reverse complement strand
CCGACAATAGTCTAGTGATGATGGCAAAGAGGTCACACCCGTTCCCATACCGAACACGGAAGTTAAGCTCTTTAGCGCCGATGGTAGTTGGGGGCTTCCCCCTGTGAGAGTAGGACGTCGCTAGGCATTTAAAAAGCCAAGGATTAATTCCTTGGCTTTTTTATTATGGTTGCAGGATGATAATAACGTGTTTAAAAAATTTCTAGCGAGTTATACTGTTGATCTTTCATAGATGCTTATAAAAGGATATTCTCATTTATAGTTCTGTCTTACTCATAATAGATATGGATACTTTTATTAATATTAATTTTTATATTAGAAATACCTTGAGTAAAATTTGTGCATTTAAATTTAAGAGCAGTTCAAAAAAGGATTGTTTCTTTTAGAGATTTAAATGGTTTAATGGATGTACTTTCTGGCTTTAATTTATCGACCAGAAAAAATATAATAAAATGGAAAATGTTTTAAGTGATGATGATAAGCTGATTTTGAACTTGCGACCAGTTATTATTTCGTAATCTATTACAACTAAAGTGATAAAAAAGATTGCATGTATAGTTTCTCTATGATATATTTATTAATGTCTTAGAAAGGTCCCGTGGTGTAGCGGTTAACATGCCTGCCTGTCACGCAGGAGATCGCCGGTTCGATCCCGGTCGGGACCGCCATTTTAAATGTTAAATTTGCAGCTCTTATGATTTTATTAATCATAAGAGCTTTTTTTATTTGAGTATTAAATGCCAATATGAAATTTATGGTAAATATAGCCCGTTAAATAGATAGAAGAATATTTCCTACATGTGTAAGTTCTTGTTGATTTACACGCCTCCAGTAAAATAGAGCTTGATCATTGTTTTGAATCAAGGAGATTTTTGTGAATGTGGCAAAATGAAGGTAATTTCTTTTCCTAAATTTTATTGGGCTATACTAGCTTTTTATTTTGTAGAATACATAAGGAAATCTTTATTTTAAGGGGGGATTGCTAAATTGAAGTGTACAAATGCATGAATGATTAGTATTTTTGCTAGATAGAAATCAACTTATACTTAATAGAATGACTGTCGTAGAATATGAGTAGACTTGCCGTATAACTTGTTTCGTTTTACCATAGGGCAAATAGAATACTTAATTTATGAACATAAATGCTTCTTCCATAAAGGAGACGTGTTTTTAACTTCTTTCAGCAAATGTTTTTTGTATCGAAAGCATAGTGGCAGATATTTTATGCGCGTAAGTGTAGCGGCAGATAAGAAACCTCCCACCTCTATAGGTGGCGAGATGAATGCGAATTTAAGCTACTATCCAGTGGGTGTCCAAACCCGCTGAAATAGCGGAACTCAGTCTAAGAACGCCACGTCCTGTGGCAATTTAACTGTGCGAAAGCGAAGCGACAGCAACAACAACAACATACGACTGAGTGACAACATCATGTTGCTTCGTTAACACTGTGCTTTCGCACGAAAAAACATCTGTTGGCCTAAAGCCTCCAGCGGATGTCACGGAATTGAAAAGGAATTAGTAAAGGATGTTCGCCTAAAATCATCAGTTCCATGCGATAACGGCTAACTGACCTACATCAATCAGGCCTAAGTACAAAGCCGATTCAGGACGTAATTATGCTGAGGCATAAATGATCTTTTTGTGTGTACTTAAATTAATTTTTTAAGAATCATTGGATGCTTTGAACATTTACGCTTGTTTCGGTAAACTAGAGATAATGTAGCTTGGAAAGGAAAAAGACATGATGTATGAAATAATAATGAACTCACTGGATGATACTGAAAGCTTTGCATTGAAACTTGCCAACTTACTAGAAGCCCGGGATACGATAACGTTGGAGGGGGATTTGGGTGCCGGGAAGACGACATTTACAAAAGCCTTAGCGAAAGGGCTAGGTGTAAAGAGAACGGTAAATAGCCCAACATTTACGATTGTGAAGCAATATGAAGGACGTTTACCATTCAATCATTTAGATGTTTATCGATTAGCTGAAAGTGACGAAGATCTTGGATGGGCTGAGCTATTTTACGGAGATGCTGTATCAGTTGTAGAGTGGGCACATCTAATTGAACAAGATTTACCGCAGGAGCGTTTAGGAATAGAGATTTACCGAATCGAGGAAAATCAACGACGATTTGTGTTAACACCTCGTGGAAAGCGATATGAGGCATTATGTGAGGAGCTAATAAAATGATTTGGTTAGGGATTGAAACAGCGAATGCACCGCTGTCTATTGCTGTTGTAAGGGATGGGCAAGTGATTGCAGAGATTGTACAAAATATAAAATTAACACATTCAGCAGGAGCGATGCCTGCTATTGAAGATGTACTTGCACGAGCCAACATAAAGCCAAGCGAGTTAGATGCAATTGCGGTATCTGAGGGGCCAGGTTCCTATACGGGGGTACGAATTGGTGTAACACTGGCCAAAACACTAGCATGGACACTGCAAAAGCCTCTAATTGGGATATCAAGCTTGAAAGCATTAGCTGCAAATGCCGCTTTATATGAAGGATTTATCTGCCCAATTTTTGATGCGCGAAGAAATAATGTATATACGGGAGTTTATAGGGGTTCAGAATTAGACACTATTTTGGATGACTATCATGATCATATTGATGGCTTATTAGCACGTTTAAAAACCCTGGAGGAACCTATTTTGTTTGTTGGAGCCGATGTAGCTGTTTTTTGGTCTAGGATCGTAGAAGTACTAGGTGATGATGCCCATCGTGCACCTTTTAGTTATGATTTGCCTCGAGCAAGTGAAACAATTCGATTAGCGTCAGCCTTAGAGCTACCTTGTGTGGAGGCAGTTCATCATTTTGTCCCACAATATAAGCGTATTGCAGAGGCAGAGGCAAACTGGCTAAAGGAGCAGAAGGAGAAACGGGATGAGTAGTAATATAACGTACCGTAAAATGGTTTCTGACGATGTTCCGGCTGTATATGCAATCGAGCTTGATACATTCCCAACGCCATGGACGCTAGATTCTTTTTACTATGAAGTACATGAAAATCAATACGCACATTATGTGTTAGCTATAGATGAAGAGGATCACATTATTGGTTTTTGCGGTATGTGGATGGTAGTAGACGCTGCACAAATTACGAATGTTGCTGTTATAGAGTCAGCTCGTGGCCGTGGGATTGGTGAAGGATTAATGCGAGAGGCTATGCGAATTGCGCAACAGAATGAGATGGAAATCATGAGCTTAGAGGTGAGAGTAACGAATACCGTTGCTCAAAATCTTTACCGAAAGTTAGATTTCCAAGATGGTGGCTTACGAAAAGGCTATTATACAGATAATGGGGAGGATGCCCTTGTTATGTGGGTGAATTTATAATGGATAATCAAATAATTTTAGCAATAGAGTCGAGCTGTGATGAAACAGCAGCAGCAATTATTCGAAATGGCTGTGAGATTGTTTCGAATGTTGTTGCATCTCAAATAGAAAGTCATAAACGATTTGGTGGGGTTGTACCTGAAATTGCGTCCCGCCATCATGTTGAACAAATTACGGTGGTCATTGAAGAAGCCCTAGCACAAGCAAATATAAATCCAAGTGATTTAGATGCAGTTGCTGTAACAGAGGGACCAGGTCTAGTAGGTGCATTGTTAATAGGAATTAATGCTGCAAAGGCCTTTGCCTTCGCTAACAATTTACCGATTATTGGTGTTCATCATATAGCAGGTCATATTTATGCAAATGCACTTGTCCAGCCAATGGAATTCCCACTTTTAGCACTCGTTGTATCGGGAGGCCATACCGAGCTTGTGTATATGAAGGAACACGGCTCTTTTGATGTCATAGGTGAAACGCGAGATGATGCAGCAGGTGAAGCTTACGATAAGGTTGCACGTGTTCTAAACTTGCCATATCCTGGAGGGCCACGTATTGACAAGCTTGCACAGGAGGATTGTGAGGCAGTATCCTTTCCAAGAGTTTGGCTAGAAGAAGATTCGTATGATTTTAGCTTTAGCGGCTTGAAATCGGCAGTAATTAATTACAAACATAATATGGATCAACGCGGTGAAAAAATATCTCCTACTGCTGTTGCTAAAGGCTTTCAGGAGAGTGTGGTTGAGGTATTAACAGCAAAAACACTACGTGCCGCACGTGAATATAAAGTGAAACAAGTCATTGCGGCAGGAGGTGTGGCAGCTAATAAGGGCTTGCGTACATCGCTTGAGAAGGTTTTTGCTGAAGAGGGCATTCCATTTTTTGTTCCTCCATTAAAGCTATGTACAGATAATGCTGCGATGATAGGGGCAGCAGCTACACCAATGTTTGAATCAGGTATACGGGGAGATTTAACGATGAATGGTCGCCCTGGAATGGAGTTGAAATCCTGGGTGTAATAGAAGAAAGAGGTGTCATAGATTAAATTCTATGATACCTTTTTTTGATATGTGAAAAAAATGTAGAAATATTACATGATGAGCATTGATGAATTGACAAATTTTTCAGATAATTATCCACAGGTGTGAGGGAATAGAAACAACGAACATCCGTACTTATGCACAAAATGTTGATAACCTGTGCATAACTTGTGGTTATTCTATATATAGTAGCATGTTTTTCACATAAAATTGTGAGTAAAATAATTTGAATCTGTGGATAATGTGGAAAAGTCTGTTGATATGTTGGTATTACTAGATTCTTTGTGTGCATAAAGCTGTGGGCAGTTTTTGTCGAAAAATAGCACTTGACCAATATATATGAAATATAAACGTAGGTAAAGAAAAAAGCCATGTGTCAGGCACATGGCTTTACATCTAGCTATACAATGATATTTTCAAGTTCTTCATTAAGTTCGAGCCATTCTAACTCAAATAGCTCATGTTGTTCTTTAGCAGTGGATAATTCCTCTTGAAGCTGTAAGATTTTCTCATGGTTTGTGAAAATTTCTGGATCACAAAGTTCAGCTTCTAAATGGGTTATTTCTGCAATTACCTTTTGCATTTTATCTTCCAGTTCCTCAATTGTACGCCTTATTTGACGTTCCCGTTTTTTTGCCTCTTTATCAATTTTAGAGGTTGAGACTTTTTCTGTTACATCTGTTTGATCCTGAGATGTAGTAGCCTTCATTTGCGCGAGTTCTAATAGTTCCTGTTTCTTTTCAAGATAGTAATCATAGTCACCTAAGTACTCGAAGGAACCGTCACCAGATAGTTCAACTACTTTCGTAGCGATTCGATTAATAAAATATCTGTCATGTGATACAAATAATAATGTTCCAGGATAATCAATCAATGCATTTTCTAAGACCTCTTTGCTATCTAAGTCTAGGTGGTTAGTAGGCTCATCTAAAATTAAGAAATTTGCCTTTTGCATCATTAATTTAGCAAGAGCAAGCCTAGCCTTTTCACCGCCAGATAAAGAGGATACAGCTTTATCTACATCCTCACCACTAAATAGGAAGCGGCCTAGAACAGTCCGAATATCCTTTTCATTCATTAATGGCCATTCGTCCCAAAGCTCTTTTAAAACACTTTTATTGCTTGTGAGCTTTGCCTGCTCCTGATCATAGTAACCAATTTGAACATTTGTTCCATAACGAATTTCTCCAGAGAGTGGAGATAAATCTTTTACAATAGTTTTTAATAGAGTGGATTTACCTACGCCGTTTGGCCCGACAAGCGCAATTCGATCTTCTCTATAGGTACGCAAATGAATGCCACTTGATATTTTTTTAGCATTATAACCTATTGTTAAATCATCCACAGATAATACATCATTTCCACTTTGACGATCGATTGTAAAACCAAAGCTTGCCGATTTTTCATCGCCATCAGGAGATTCCATCCATTCTGTTCGTTCTAACATCTTACGGCGACTTTGTGCCATCTTTGTGGTAGAAGCACGTGCAATATTTTTTTGAATAAATTCCTCAAGCTTGGCTTTTTCATCTTGCTGGCGTTCGAACATTTTCATGTCTCGCTCATAATTTTTTGCTTTTTCATCCAAATAGGCACTATAATTGCCTGTATATTTTGTTACCCGATGGCGTGAAACTTCATAGACAATCGATACAACCTGATCTAAGAAATAGCGATCGTGGGAAACAATAAGAATTGCGCCTTCATAACTTTTTAAATAAGATTCCAGCCAGGATAGCGTTTCGATATCTAAATGGTTTGTAGGCTCATCTAGTATTAAAAGATCTGGTTTACTTAAGAGAAGCTTAGCAAGTGCTAAACGAGTTCGTTGTCCCCCTGATAATGAGCGAATGGATTTTTCGTAATCCTCAGGATAAAACTGCATGCCATGAAGCACTGAACGGATATCAGATTCATATTGATAGCCACCTGCATCCTTAAAATTATGCTGTAATTGATCGTACTCAGACATTATTTTGGCATATAAAATAGAATCTTCATAAACTGCTGGATCAGCCATTCGTTGTTCTAGTGAGCGAAGGGTCTTTTCTTGTGCTAAAAGTGGTTCAAAAATGGTTAGCATTTCATCCCAAATCGACAAGGTTGAGTTTAATCCAGCGTGCTGCTCTAAATAGCCGATTTGTATGCCCTTAGGAATAATAATATCGCCCGCATCATATGACATTTGACCAGCAATTATTTTTAGTAGAGTAGACTTACCTGCGCCATTTCGTCCCACTAATGCAACGCGATCACGATGTTGAACTTCTAACTTAACACCACTTAATATTTCATCTGCAAGGAAGGATTTATATAGTTGATTGACCTGTAAAACAATCATTCTTGACACCTCAATTCTTCCTTAGTGTAATGGATGAACGATGTGCTTGCAATGTCGATGCTTTACTTATTCCGAGCAGTCATGTAAGATTGAAACGATTTCCCTTTAGTTAGTAGCGTAAATGGCGCCATTAACTAAAGGGAAATTCTCCAATTAGAAATAATAAACTTTGTAAGTAGTTCAATAAGCATGTATTATTTAAAATATGTTTAGGCGAATTTTGATACATACGAGGAGGAAAAAGTTTGAAACAAGAACTAAAAATTCCACAAGCCACTACTAAAAGACTTCCTCTTTACTATCGATTTATCCAAAACTTTGCGCACGAAGGCATGGAACGAATTTCATCGAAGGAGCTGAGTGAGGCGATGAAAATAGATTCAGCAACCATTCGCCGTGACTTTTCTTATTTTGGTGCGCTTGGGAAAAAAGGATATGGCTATGATGTTCAACATTTATTAAAATTTTTTAGTCAGACGCTAGATCAACATGAAACGACAAAAGTAGCGTTAATCGGTGTAGGGAATTTAGGTAGTGCTCTATTAAAATATAATTTTCAAAAGAACCATAATACACATATCGTTGTAGCATTCGATTCTAAAGCTCCAAAGGATGGCAAAATGATTAGTAATATCCCCGTTTTTCACCCTGATCTATTGGAGGAAAAATATGCAGAATATGGCGCAGAGCTAGCCATTTTAACAGTTTCACCACGCTCAGCACAAAAGATGGCTGATCGTCTAGCTGCCATGAATGCTAAGGGAATTTTAAATTTTACCCCAGAGCGCATTACTGTCCCAGATAAAATGCAACTCTTAACAATAGATTTGTCTGTCGAATTACAGGCACTTATATATTTAATTCGTAATCAGGAAGAGTGAAATTCCAAGTATAGTTCACAGTTTCTGTCAAATAGAAATATGAAATAAAATAAGAAGTAATCTATAAGAGTGACGAAAAACTTTCACATATAATTAGTTAGCAAAATGGCGAAATATGCGTTAAAATGATGGATATAAAGAGGAGGTGGCTGAAATGGGTCCAATAGGTCCAATGAGCCTCATTATTATCGGAGTTGTCGCGTTACTAATTTTTGGTCCTAAGAAATTACCAGAGCTTGGTAAGGCATTCGGTTCAACACTACGTGAGTTCAAAAATGCTACTAAAGGTTTAGCCGACGATGAAGATGATGATAAGAAAAAGAAAGAACTAGATAAGTAAGTTAGGATGTTGAGGAATGAATCCAAAAGATCTAACTGTTATTGAACATATAGAAGAATTAAGAAAACGGCTTTTCATTGTTGCCGTTTTCTTTGTTCTTGCTATGATTGCTGGCTTTTTTGTTGCAAAGCCAATTGTTAAATATCTTCAAATTACTGGGGAATCCTATAATATAGAGCTCCATTCATTTGATGTAGTGACACCACTTTCAATTTATATCCAAGTTATTTTTTTAATATCATTTATTGTTTCTTCGCCGATATTGATGTACCAATTGTGGGCATTTATAAGTCCAGGACTAAGGGACATAGAACGAAAAGCAACCTTAAAGTATATTCCGTATTCGTTTTTATTGTTTTTAGCAGGGTTGTCCTTTTCTTTCTTTTACTTCTTTCCTTATGTCCTAAAATTTATGATGAGTTTATCGAATGAATTAGAGGTACTGCCGACAATTGGCATAAAGGAGTATTTTTCATTTTTATTTAGACTTACTATACCATTTGGTTTCCTTTTCCAATTACCGGTAGTAGTCCTATTCTTTTCACGTATCGGAATGCTATCACCTGAAATACTAGTTCGTTTTAGAAAGTATTCCTATTTTGGTTTGTTTGTATGTGCTGCCATAATCGCTCCACCTGAGCTGGCTTCACATTTAATGGTTTCAGTACCTTTGTTTGTTCTTTATGAAATTAGTATTATGATTTCGCGTATTGGCTATAAAAAATATTTGAAATCAGAGGAAATGCGATTGAAAGAGGAGCAGGAAGCTGAGCAAAAACGGCAGATTGAAGAGGCACTTGAGTTACAACGGAAACAAATTGAAGAATTAAATAATCAATAATCAATTTTTAGAATTGAAGTGACACCCAAAAGTTAGTGTCGAAAATCTAACTTTTGGGTATTTTATATGTCAAAGTATAGCAGTAAATTTTAATTTATAAGAATATTTAAGACATCATTTCTTATTGGGAATTAGCCAAGAAGTATAGTAATTCTAGTGATTACGTAGAAACATACAAAATAAAGTTTATTCTGTTAAATTCAAACTTGATGTAAAACACTTTATAAAACAAACAAGCTTTTTAACAAGATAATGTGATTAATTTTCAAATGAACCAACCAACTATCATAAATTAAGTGGTACAGTACATATTCAAAATGATTTAAAATAAAGGAACGACCTCTTATGTCAAAAAAAGAAAAGAAAAATACACAATGGAAGAAAATCAATTATATCGTAGAACGTGAAAATGAGTTCTTGGTTTAGAAAATGCATATTTAAAAAATTAGATGTTTTTCAGAAGAATCAGGGTTCTTACCTCGAAAAGCAGAATCAACGTTGACATTAGAACTCTAAGAAGAATGATTCCGATTATTATCGTGTACTTCAAATTGTAGCTAATCCAAAAGCAACAAATAAATAAAGGAATTTTGACTTCGTGATACCAAAGAAATACACTTTATCATGGCGTTATCTTCACAGTTCACTTAATGAGACATACCTTGTTTGATTCATTTTGATTCAAGTATTCATAAGATACTTCTCTATTTAATAACAACCTTAATACCCGAATGCATCAGTATCCAGTAATCCTCAGGTAAATGTTCTATAGGCTTTTTATAACTATCTGAAACCAGTGAATAGGAGAGAGCCAATTGTATACGTAATAAATTTCACAGTTAAATAAATCTTCTTACCAAACAATCTTAACTCCGTAATATCCCTACCATTTCTCATTAGGCGTTTCCGCTATATATTATGACTCACTTTTGCCCTTGAAATGTTGGTTTATCTCGAATACAACAATAGCTATAACATCCGTATAAATAGCTTGAATTTCAGCCTTTAAATCTACATGTAGGAACTTGACGCTTCATTATTAAATCGTAATGCGTGCTACTGAGTAGAATTTGTGCACCGAAATACTCGATTTCCATATGTCAACGTTTGACTAGCTTTAATTGCTTCAGGAATAGCCGCTAGTAAGGTTGTTTGTGTAAATCTTTTTTCATGGATGTGCGCCCATCTTGGCATCGTAACCCAGTGGTTTTCAATCATAAAATTTAGTACATCTAATTTAAACTGTGATGTGTAATCTGGATATATTTATATTGTTTATCAGTTTAACAGTAAATTGTCGATTTGTTCCCATTGATAAACAATATCAAGGTAATGATACTTATTTACTATTAAGCAATTAGTTGCTTCTAGTATTTCTTTTATTCTAAATTTATTCATAAAAAAACTACACCTCCAATTGGGGTGCAGTTCAAATACTAAATAGATTTTCTGGAAATTATCGTCTTATAGTGCTAGGGTTTTTACAATAAAGGAAAATAGTTCAAATTCCCTTTGGAAGTATATAAATTTTTATACTATCTTGGATATACCCAACCCTCATAAATACCAACTTTAATGAATTTTCCTGTGAAAACGTCATATGAATCTTCAACAGCTACTAAATTTAGTACACCAGCCCAATCGCCGTTAATATAAATTACTTGTTTTTCGACAGTTGAGAATTGTGAGTAAGGTTTTCTAATTCCTGAAACCCATCTTTCATGTACAGCATAAGGAGTTATTTCTCCAGAGTTTTGTAAAATCTCACTATTACTTTCAGTTCTTACATTATTAATACCATTATTGTCTATTTCTTCTGCTGAAGAAATTAGTGCTCCTGATAGAGTTAATGATAATCCTAGTAAAACACCACTAATCATTTTTTTCGGTTGCATATTTAATTCCTCCTTTAATCCTTTTAAAGCGCTATATAAAAGTTAGCTACACTCGAGTTAAATCAAGTCTATCACTTTCATTATGGCTAATCAATACTAATTTACAGTAAATTTGGATTTTTGTGAATATTTACTATTTTATCTATGTATAAACTATATAGAATTATTGGACTTGTATAAATTTTGTTTCCCAAAATAAAAAAATAGCAACAGAGAACGAATAGTTTTCTGTTGCTATTTTTATTTGGGATTAATCCTATTGTCCTTTTTTTGATAAAGGAAGCCTTTTATGCCGAAATCAATCGTGATGTAACTAAGTTATCAATAATCGGCAGTTATACAATACTCAACTAAGTCTATTTTTGTGTATTACCTTTTGAACTTTATAAATATTTATTGCATTTTTTGTAGTTCATCAAGCAACTTTTGTAACTGTTCTGCATACACTTGTACAAGTGTCACAAAACCATTCAGCATGACATGGGCGATAATGGACGTCCAAATGCGTTTTGTCTTGTGGTATAAGAAGGCAAAAATTAATCCACAAATTGTATAAAGCAAGATATGTGAAAAGTCCCTATGAATAAGAGCAAAGAAAATAGCACTTACTATTGCTGCTATCCAGAAATTTGTTGTTTGGACAAGCGATCCAAAAATAACACGGCGGAAGACGAACTCTTCTAGTATTGGTCCAAATACGACAATTGCCAATATCGCAATAGGAGCACCTTTAGCAATAGCTACAATATCAGCTGTGTTTTGCGACCCACCCTGGATACCGAATACAGCCATTTCGATAGCTGCGCCAATCATTTGGCCGATAAAAACTAAGAAGAAACCAATAATTCCCCACATGATTGACAGTGGTATAGTTTCTTTCTTTCCTTGATAAATATCCCAAAACGTTTTATCACGGGATGTAAGGATTAAGCTTAGAATTAACGCAATGGCGAAGCTAAGTGCAATATACCAGCCCTGTGTTAATGGAGCTGCTTGTTCACTAGCTAAACCAGTAGTACTCATAACAAGCTTGTGAAACGGTTCTATCAGCCATTTGCCTGATATTTGCATGAGGATATAAATCAATAAAACATATAGGGCTGTTTTTTTATGTTTAATTACTTTTTGAGAATTAGTCACAGTCAAAATCCTTTCCATTCATTATGCTACCTTTCTATTGTAGAGGAATTTGGAAAGAAAACAAAATTTTTCGAAGTTCTGACTTGCAAAAAAAAGTGTGATTGATTATCATAATAATTGTGTTAGCACTCAACTGGATAGAGTGCTAATAAACTCTCAACAAACATTTAATTAATAGGAGGTTGTTTCACTTGTTAAGACCACTAGGAGATCGTATTGTAATTGAACTAATCGAGGTAGAAGAAAAATCTGCATTCGGTATTGTACTGCCAGACTCTGCAAAAGAAAAGCCGCAAGAGGGTAAAGTTGTAGCAGTTGGGACAGGTCGTGTGTTAGAAAACGGACAACGTGTAGAGCTTGACGTTAAAGTTGACGACCGCATTATTTTCTCAAAATACGCTGGTACAGAGGTTAAGTATGAGGGTAATGAATACCTAATCTTACGCGAAAGCGATATTCTTGCAATTATTGAATAAATCAATGCTTTAATAAAGCAATGCCTATAATGATTGTCACATATGACAATAACAGTATGGTGAAATTGATATAAATATATTGATGAAGCTTAACGAATATTCCATTTCAGGAGGGTAAATTCAAATGGCAAAAGATATTAAATTCTCAGAAGAAGCTCGTTCATTAATGTTACAAGGTGTAGATAAATTAGCAAACGCAGTTAAAATTACATTAGGGCCAAAAGGGCGCAATGTGGTTTTAGAAAAAAAATTCGGTTCACCGCTTATTACTAATGACGGTGTAACAATTGCAAAAGAAATTGAACTAGAAAACCCATACGAAAACATGGGTGCAAAATTAGTAGCAGAAGTTGCTTCTAAAACAAATGAAATCGCAGGTGATGGTACAACTACTGCGACAGTTTTGGCACAAGCAATTATTCGTGAAGGCTTGAAAAACGTGACGGCTGGTGCAAACCCTGTTGGTATTCGTAAAGGAATTGATAAAGCAGTTGCTGCTGCACTAACAGAATTACACGCTATTTCTCGCCCTGTAAGCAATAAAGATGAAATTGCACAGGTAGCTGCCATCTCTGCTGCTGATGATGAAGTTGGACAACTTATTGCTGAGGCAATGGAGCGCGTTGGTAACGATGGTGTTATTACAATCGAAGAATCTAAAGGCTTCACAACAGAGCTTGATGTTGTAGAAGGTATGCAATTTGACCGTGGCTATGCTTCACACTACATGGTAACTGATACAGATAAAATGGAAGCGGTTCTTGATAACCCATACATTTTAATTACAGATAAAAAAATTACAAACATTCAAGAAGTATTACCATTATTAGAACAAGTGGTACAACAAGGTCGTCCACTTTTAATCATTGCTGAAGATGTTGAAGGGGAAGCTCTTGCAACACTTGTAGTAAACAAACTTCGCGGAACATTCAATGCTGTAGCTGTTAAGGCACCTGGATTTGGTGACCGTCGTAAAGCGATGTTAGAAGATATCGCCATTCTAACAGGTGGTCAAGTGATTACAGAAGAATTAGGCTTAGACCTTAAATCTGCTGATATTACATCACTTGGTCGCGCTGCGAAAGTGGTTGTAACAAAAGACAATACAACAATCGTAGAAGGTGTTGGCGGTGCAGATGCAATTGAAGGCCGTATTGGTCAAATCCGTGCTCAGCTTGCTGAAACAACTTCAGAATTCGATAAAGAAAAATTACAAGAACGCCTTGCAAAATTAGCAGGTGGTGTAGCAGTCATCAAAGTTGGTGCTGCAACAGAAACTGAGTTAAAAGAACGTAAACTTCGTATTGAAGATGCACTGAACTCAACTCGTGCAGCTGTTGAAGAAGGTATCGTATCAGGTGGTGGTACTGCACTTCTTAACGTGTACTCAGCGGTTGAAAAGGTGGCAGATACAGAAGAGGGCGATGTAGCAACAGGTGTAAAAATCGTTTTACGTGCATTAGAAGAGCCTGTTCGCCAAATCGCAAACAATGCTGGACTTGAAGGCTCAATCATCGTGGATCGTCTAAAACGTGAAGAAATCGGTGTAGGCTTCAATGCAGCAACAGGTGAATGGGTGAATATGATTGAAGCGGGCGTAGTAGACCCAGCGAAAGTAACTCGCTCAGCTCTACAAAACGCAGCATCTGTAGCAGCACTATTCTTAACAACAGAAGCAGTTGTAGCAGATATTCCAGAACCAGCAGCTCCAGGAATGCCTGATATGGGCGGTATGGGTATGCCTGGCATGATGTAATCAATCGCTTTAGCCCTTAATATAAAGTAGGGTAAAAAAAGGATAATATAATGGATTTAATAAAGGCTTCTCATTAGTTGTGTAAACTTTTGAGAAGTCTTTTTTTCATTTGAAAACTAACTGGCAAAATATCTAAATTTGTAGTTCATTTGATATGTTTTTTACCGAATATTAAAGTAAGAAGCTCTTTTAATATTGAAAGGAGGAAAATAGATGCGCATTGAATATAACCAATATCATCAGCCAGTCACTGATCATAAACTAACAAAGTCAGCAACACAAGCAATTGAAGAGGAAAAACAATTGATGCAGAAGCAAAAGAGGGAGCAAGAACTAGAGAGGCAAAAAAAGATAGCAGAGCAACTAAAGAGAGAAACTGAGGCTGCCAAAGAGCGAGTGAAGGCAGAGGAAGACGCATTAAAAATTTATACAACATGTTTAGAAATTGCAAGACGTATTTCCTCCGGAGATAAAGTTCCAACGAAGGATCATCAATTTTTAATCAAGCATGACCCAGCATTATATGGGAAAGCGCTGACGATGCGTATACCTAAAGAGGATCCCAAGGAGTACAAACAATTGTCTGAGGATGAGGAGAGTCAAAATAAGCAACAGTCAGGTATATCTGAAGAAATAAGCGAACCAACAAGTCAGGATAATTCTAGCTCAACGGTAGATATAAAAGTTTAAAAATCAACCGCCTGCTCTCAAGCTTCCAATTTGAGAACAGGCTTTTTTTGTGCTTACTGAAAATGTTGAAAGCTATTAAATTAATTTTCCTGTTGTTTTTCGATAGATTATCACTTACAATACATATTGATAATGATAATCGTTATCATTAAAGAGAAATGTTATAAATAGAGGTGAAATCTTGGATAAACAGGATGCTAAGAGAATAGGCATAGGTAACATGTATTATGTCACGATCTTACTTATCATTGGTGCAATTTTATTATCTGCCGTGTTATCTGTATCAATAGGGCAGGTTAGTATTCCATTCAGGCAATCTATGGATATCCTTTTACATACGATTACCAATGGAAAGTTAGGGTCACTTGATCATATTCAAAATCAATCATATTTAAATATTATTTTGCAGGTAAGAATGCCTCGCGTGGTATTTGCCTTATTGATTGGTATTGGACTTGCCTTATGTGGAGTAGTAATGCAGGCGATTGTACAAAATCCACTTGCTGATCCATATATTCTGGGTATTTCCTCTGGTGCCACATTGGGTGCAACCTTCGCCATTCTAATTGGCTTTGGTGGTAGTGCGTTCTTAGCTCAGTTTGGTGTAGCTTTTGGTGCTTTTGCAGGGGCAATGTTGACATCGATGGCTGTTCTTCTTTTATCAAGTATTGGTGGTAAAGCAACCTCCATTAAACTCGTATTATCAGGAGTTGTGATAGGGGCGTTATGTAGCTCATTCTCAAGCCTTATGATATTTTTTGCTAAAAATACGGATGCCATTAAAGCTGTTACATTTTGGTCCATGGGGAGTCTAGCCACTGCTAGCTGGGACAAGACACCAATCTTAGCAGTTGTTGTTGTAATAGGGGCAGCGTTATTTCTTTTCCAACACCGCATATTAAATACAATGCTATTAGGTGACGAATCAGCTATTACATTAGGAATCAATTTAAGTATTTATCGAAAGTTATATATGATTCTTACTTCTTTAATAGCAGGAACTATGGTTGCCTATGCGGGAATGATTGGCTTCGTTGGTTTAATTATTCCTCATATTACAAGGGGTATGTTTGGTGCAGATCATAAACGCTTAATGTTGGGGACGTTACTGTTAGGTGGATTATTTATGATCTGGGCAGATATTTTATCTAGAACCTTAATTCAAAATGTTGAATTACCTATAGGAATTATTACCTCTGTCATTGGATCACCATTATTTATCTACATGATTGTAAAAAAAGGTTACAACTTCGGAGGGTAGAACAATGGAATTAATTGCTAAGGAAATGGAAGTTAAGATAGGCAAAAAAGAAATTATTAAAAACGTTTCTATTCATGTAAAAAAGCAACAATTTGTGGGCTTAATCGGACCAAATGGATGCGGAAAGTCAACTTTACTGAAAAGTATCTATAAAAGCATTTCACCACAAAAGGGAATGGTCTTTTTAGATGATTTAGATGTTTTAAAAAGTCCAGAGAAAAAGATTTCTCAGCACTTAGGTGTAGTAGGGCAATTTAATGAAATGCATTTTGATTTAACTGTGCATCAGATGGTGCTATTAGGCAGAACTCCGCATAAGAAAATGTTAGAGTCAGACACGAAGCATGATTATGAAATTGTTGAGGAAGCGCTGAAACGTACAAATTTGGAAGATTATAAGGATCGCAGTTATCTATCATTATCAGGTGGGGAAAAGCAAAGGGTTATCTTAGCAAGAACGATTGCACAGCAACCTAAATTTATGATATTAGATGAACCGACCAATCATTTAGATATCCGCTATCAAATTGAAATTTTATCCTGTGTGAAGGAATTAAATATAGGCGTTCTTGCAGCTCTTCATGATTTAGAGATGGCAGCACATTATTGTGATTATCTTTACGCAGTGAAAGATGGCGAAATTTATGCGCATGGTACACCAGAGGGAGTTTTAACACCTGATACAATAGAAGCTTTATATCAAATAAAGTGCCAGACATTTACTAATCCGGTGACGAATGGATTAAGCTTTGCATATGGATTTTAGGAGGAGTATAAATGAAGAAGAGTTTATTAATAGGAATGGGCTTAGCAGCTATGTTACTGTTAACAGCTTGCAGTGGCACAGTAAAAAATACATCTGAGGAATCAGAAGCGAAGGAGCATTATCCACTAACCATAGAAAACTATACAAAGGCTGAAGGTGGATCAACTTGGGAAAAGAAAGTACAAAAATTCGATAAAGCACCTGAAAGAATTATGGCTAACACACGCCCAGCAGCAGAACTATTATTACACTTAGGCTTAGGGGACAAAATTGTTGGAGTTGGTGCAAACTTTGGTGCACCTGATACATCTGTGGAGAAAGATTATGAAAAGTTAAATATTTTAAGCGATGGATATGTTGGCAAAGAGGTTACATTAGGAACTGATCCAGATTTAGTTTTTGGACGGGGTGGATTATTTGATAATGCTGAATGGGGTGTAGGTACTGTAGATTCTCTTAATGATATGGGCGTTAAAACATATGTTTTAGAATCTTCTATAACAGGTGGAACCTATGAATCAATCTACAAAGATATAGAGAATGTTGGGGAAATTTTTAATGTTCAAGACAAAGCCGCTAGCTTTATTAAGGAATTAAAAGATAGACAAAAGACTATCTCTACTAATTTAGAGAGCATTAAAGAGCACAAAACATTTGCTTATTTGCATACGAATGATCCAAAAGATCTTTTCGTATGGTCAGCACATGGTGAATCATTCTTTAACGATGCATTTGATATGATTAAACTAGATAATATCTTTAAGGAAGAAACAGGTGATATTAGCATCGAGACTTTAATTGCTACAAATCCAGATGTTTTAATTCTACCAAACTGGGATGGATCAGATCTTACAAAAGTACGTGAGGAAATTTATGCCAATCCTAAACTTTCAAGCATGAAGGCTATTCAAAATAAACAAATTTATATTGTAGATTATAATTACATGTTCGGCTATGGCTATAATACAATTGACGGTATGGAAGCTTTAGCAAAAGAAATGTATCCAGATTTATTTAAATAAGTGAAGGGGCAAGAAGATTAATCCCCAATTTTTAAAGGAATAGCACGCTAGAAATTTTCTAGCGGCTATTCCTATTTTTAATGAATCAGTAATTGATTTCTATTTAATATTATGATTGATAAATGTGTAAGCATACTATCCCAACAAATAGAAACGGGATGCTGCTTATCAAGATAGATTAACCGAGTAGTAAGGTTGTTATTTATAGAACTTGTATCTATCAAAGGAGGCGAGGAATTCAAAAATAGACCTGTTTTAAAGATGGCTTCCTTTAATGTCCATAGCTCGTAAAAGGCTTGTAATCGATTGGGATTGGCTTCTGAATTAAATATCGCTAATTCAGCCTGTGTCATTGCAGAAAATATGACCTCTTCACTCAAAGGTGTTATTTCTTCTACATCAATTCCGACGCAACCCTTTGTAGTTAGTGCCACGACTATCCACTTTCCTGAATGTGATAGATTTATATCGCCTTTCCAATTATCATTTATTATATATGGACGTCCATTAGCATCTCTTTTCATTTGAATTGGGTAATTGCCGAGGACCTTTTGAAGCGCCCATTGAATAAGTGTGCTTCCTAATAAGGCTCTTTGCCTGTCCTGCCAATGCTTATAATGTAAAATTCTATGTTGCTCTGCCTGTGATAGCGGATGGAAAAGCGTATCCCATTCTGCTTGTACCAGTTGTTGGCCAAGAGGTAACGCAAATAAGTATGCTTTGTGAATCTTCATATGATTTTTATAGACTCTGGCTCAGGGAAGTACTCCATTTTTATGCCATAATGAATCATCTTGCGAATAAAGGCTGCATTGGGCACTGCACATGAAATTCCTGTATGTGCTAAAAATGCTTGTGTTTTTTCGCAATTAAAGATAAATGGTGAATCACTTGCTCCATCACCTTCTAGCTGTGCAATGGCTAATGATAAAAACGCCTGTGCTTCCTTTGTATGCTCGTTATATAAAAGCCAATTCGTATATTCCTGAGCAGTCATAGTTTCAAGCTCATAGCCAAGCTCCTTAATCACGTCAATAAAGTCTAGATAACGTAGCGGAGCAGGGTTACATAAATGGAATACATGTCCGTTTGAAGTAGGCTGACTTGCGAGAGCCACTAGCGCTTGGCTTGCATAATTAATTGGCGTAAAATCAACGTGCCAATGAGCAATAGGAGTCTTACCTAAATAAAGCATAGATTTAATCATACGATAAAAAGCATTGTCATCGATATTGCGTTGGAATTTACCAGTTTCAGAATGACAGGTTAAATTCCCAACACGATAGATGGATATAGGAATATCAAGCTTGCTGGCCTGACGTACAAGATTCTCAGCCTCTAGCTTACTTTGCGTATAAACATTGTTGAGCTGATAGTCATAATTAAAATTACCTTGTGCTTCATTGGGTCCCCAATTATTTGCAGCAAGCTCCTCTGGAATCCCCATTGTTGAAACATAATGGAAATGAATACCTTTTTTGTGTTTAGCTAGTTCCAGCAAATATTTAGTACCCTCAACGTTAACATCATTAAATTGTTCCGCTGCACCAAAATGTCTTACGTCTGCTCCGCAATGAATAATTGCATCAATTTGATTAATAATGGCATTCTCATCTTTGTTAGATAAACCCAGCCTTTGATGTCCTAAATTTCCTTGTATCATTGTCACTCGATCTTTCAAACGTGTAGTGATACTATCTCCGAAATAAAATTGCATAGTATCATTAAGCTTTTCTTCAAGGGATATACGTGCATTAGGTCTAATGAGACAGTAAACCTGGACATTTGTTGTCATTAGCAGCTCGTATAATACATGACTTCCTAAAAAGCCAGTTGCGCCAGTTAGTAAAACAGTGTTCATCGGCAATGGTTTTACTAGTTTTGAAACTGGTAGGGAGTTCGGCTCCTTTAATTCCTTTAATAGGGCAGTAGAAGTCATCTTAGGATTTTCGTGATTCTCAGACTGATAGTTACGAATGTAATAATCAAGCTCTGCAATAGTTTGATATTGGAAGAAGTCCTGTATTTTTAAGAAGGGAATATGCCTCTTCACTTGTACAAGAATCTCTAAAACTTTCAACGAATGTCCACCGATGTGGAAAAAGTTATCATGAATGCCAACTTGTCTTACACCAAGAACGTACTCCCATGCCTTAGCTAGCAATTTCTGTCTATCATTTTCTGGGGCTACATATTTGCTATTTAGAGATGTCGTTTCTTCTATCTCCAATAATTGCTTCCGGTCAATTTTACCTGTTGGAGACAGAGGCATTTCTGGTAATTCAAAGAATCGTTCAGGAACCATATATTCTGGTAAATTATTTGATAAATACTCTCTAATGGTCATTTGTTCTATTTGCATGCCACCTGACACAGTATAATAGGCTAATAAACTATTATTTCCATCAGCCTTTTTCTTCGCTACAATGATTGCCTCTTGTATGCTAGGGAAATTACTCAATACAGCTTCAATTTCCCCAAGCTCAATACGAAATCCTCTAACTTTAATTTGGGAATCTTTCCGTCCAATAAATTCAATGATACCACTTGGCAATAAACGAACTAAGTCGCCTGTTCGATACATCAATTCCTCGGTTTTGAATAGATGTGGAACAAAAACCTCAGCTGTTTTTTCAGGCTGGTGTAAATAACCTGCTGCTAAACCAATGCCTGCAATACATAATTCACCTGTGACATTGATTGGACAAAGCTGATTATTGCCATTAACAATATACATTTCATAGTTGGCAATCGGTCTGCCAATTGGCATACTCCCCTGATTGTCTGTTATCGTATCTTTTATCCTGAAGTAGGAGGATAGCACTGTGCATTCAGTTGGTCCATAAACATTAATAATTTCAGTACTTTTACCGAATTTCTCTTGCCATCTTTGTACAACAGCAGGCATTAGTGCTTCACCGCCGACTGATAAATATTTAAGAGTCGATAATTTTTCTTGATATTCTATAGGTAGATATGTGGCAAGCTGTGTAAAGAAAGCATTTGGTACTGTTGCGGTAGTAATCTTTTCCCGTGCAATCATATTAGCAAACGCTTCGATGGATAGACGTTCAATACTTGTGAGCATATGTAGTCTTGCACCTGAAAAAAAAGCCGTAAATGTTTCTGTGACTGAAGGGTCAAAACTGTAGGAGATAAACTGAGAATAGACGTCATCTTTAGTGGATTGGTAAATTCTCTGATTATCTGTTATTAAGTTAATAACAGCCTCATGTTTGAGCATGACACCTTTTGGTTTACCTGTGGATCCAGATGTATAAATAATATAGGCTAAATCGGATGGGTGTAGATCGATGTGGATATTTTCTTTTGTAAAACTATCCTTCTGATTGACGGTCAACACCATCCGAGGTTGTTCATCATTATGTATGAGTTGTTTCAGTAAGTTTATATGTTCATCTTTCGTCAATACAAATGGGGCACTAGTGTCGTTCAAAAGGTATTGGCAACGTTCTCGTGGATAGCTTGGATCAATGGGAACATAGGCACCACCTGCTTTTAGTACACCTAGAAGACTAATAATTGTTTCCTTACTACGCTCCATTATAATAGCTACAAAATCTCCCTTTTGCAGGCCTTTGTCTATTAACATATGAGCAATTTGATTAGATTGTTCATTTAGTTGACGATAGGTCATCGTACCATGTTCGAAGGATAGTGCAATCTTATCAGCAAACTGGTGTGCAACCTGATAAAAGACTTCAGGTATTGTGATATTTGTATCGTAATCGGCTTTCGTTTGATTTAATGCTTGGTATGCTAGCAAATCCTGTTCATTTAACAGTTCTGTACACTGAGAGACTGGCAGTTGCTGCTCAAATAGTTGTGTTTGATGATGTGATAAATAAATATTAAAATCTCGTGAATTATTCAATCATAACAACTCCTATTATCAAAGAGGGGGATCAATAGGCAGAATATTAAAAATAGATTTTAGTAATTACTCCCGCAGATTTTCATAAATCTGCGGGATATTGAGAACCTGCTTCTGCTTATAGAAAGACTCTTTTCATTTTATTTCACGATAAATGTGTTAACAACATTTAATAATTCGCTGGACAAATCAGTTAGTACTTGTGCTTCTTCAGAAACTCTTTGTACGGTATTCAGTTGAGAAGAGGAAGTTTCAGCGACTGCTCGTGTATTATCTCTTGAACTCACAGAGAAATCTTCCATATCCTTTACAGCGGAGGTTACTTCCTCCATGCCGGCTGCCATTTCTTCTATTGTTGCGGATAGTTCCTGTATTTGTCCAGTAACATGGTGGATTGAAGTTAAAATATGACTAAATGACTTCTCAGAATCATTGATCATGACTAAACCATTATCCACTTCCTCCACAGCACGCATCATCACATTTACAGATGTATTTGTATCATGCTGAATATGTGAGATAAGTGTGGAGATTTCGCGAGCGGATGCCTCAGATTGCTCAGCAAGCTTGCGTACTTCGTCAGCTACAACAGCAAAACCACTTCCAGCTTCGCCAGCTCGTGCTGCTTCTATGGCTGCATTCAAGGCCAGTAAATTTGTTTGGGAGGCGATACCGGTAATAATACCAACGATTTCTTCAATCTTACCTGAATGTTCGCCAAGCATTTTTACAGATGCTGCTGATTGATTCACAGCTTTACTAATCGCATTCATTTGGGCCACAGATTTATTTGTTGAGTCATTTCCTTTTTCAGCTTCCTCAGATGCTTGAATGGAGGATTCTGATATTTGGTTAGAAGTCATGGCAATTCGTTGAATACCTATGCTCATTTCCTCAATGGTAATCGAGCTTTCTTTTGCTTTTTGGACTTGTAAATCAGCGCCTCCGGCAATCTCTTGCATCGATGAAGCTACACTATTGTATGAATCTGTTGCTTCTTGCATATTTGTAGATAATACATTGGCAGTGTTCGAAACACGTGCTGAAACATTTGTAGTGCTTTTAATAACTGCTTTCAAATTTTCAATCATGGAATTAAAGTTTTCTGTAAGAAGGCCCACTTCGTCTGTTGATATCACAGGTAAGGGCTCTAGCTCTAAATTACCATCTGCCACTTTTTTAGATTGTAGGGAGAGATGTTGAATTGGTGTTAATTTTCTTTTTAAAACTGTATAAACAGCAATGGATGAACCAATTAAGAAAATTATTGTCACTAAAAGAATCCATGATACCTCTGTCATCGCCTTAGCCGTTACCATTGAAACATCATAGTCAATTGCATAAGCGGCTAAAATTGTTCCGTTTTCATCCAAAATTGGTGTAAGGCCTGTTTTATAGCTACCATACTCATCTGAATAGATGCTCGTAGCGGTCGCTTCTTTTGTTTCAAAGACTTCTTTAATTCTTGCTAAAAAGTCATCTGATAAGCCCATAGCTATCATATCTTGGTTATACTCTGCCCCAAAATCCAGTACGCTCGAAGATAGAACCGGCGCGTTTATATTTTTTCCGTCAACTGTTATAAGGAATAGATTTGTGATAATATCCGAATGATCGTTTATATCGTCCATTTCTTTTGTTAAACGAAGAACATCTGGATTGCTAGCATTAGGCTCCTTGATAACAGATTGCAATGTTTTTAGGTCTATTGACTTTGCTAAGATCATTCCTTTATCGAAAAGAGATTGATTCATATCTTTTAAATTACTATTCTTTACTATATAATAGGAAAGACCTAGATTGACTAATCCGAATAGTAGTAAAATACTTATTACAATAGTTGTTAATTTTCTACTGATGGACATGTTCTGTTTCTTACTTTTTTTCATGTTCTTCCTCCTATAATTATATACAAAACATATTTTAAGTAAAAAAATAGACATTCACAGCTGAGATGGTCAAAAGTAAATAGTAGAGAACATTACATTTGGCAGTCCTGATGTAATTTTCGTGGAAGATATGTATACCTTTTTATTAAAATATTTATGAATGGAAAATAATCCAATCATCCCCTGACATTAAACAACTATACTGCCAAAAAAAATGATTCACAACCCAAAAAACTTACTATTTCGACTTATGATCTTTAAAATAAAATTTTGAAAACCGGTATAATAGTACAAGAATAACTGTTTCATGTTGATATTTTTATAAAAATTTATTAATTTTTAAATATTTAATTATAAGAAGTGACATTCATGAAGTTGTTTTTAGGAATTAAATTGTAGGTGAAAAACATCTTTTATTTTTAAAATTGGGTCTTTTAAATTACAAATATTATTATGATAGAAATAGGTGAAGCATATAGCCTATTTTTATAAAACGCTTTCTATTAGTTTAAAACGAACTAGTAGAAAGCATTTTTATTGATCCAGAGTTCCCTAAAATGCCAGACACTATTCCTGGTAAGCCCCGAAAATTAGGATATTGTTTGCTATGATGTAGCTGAGGAGGGGATAGAGAGCTGTTCCTTATTTGATTGACCTCTACTGTCAGTTCTTCCTTCTGATTCAAAAATCTGTTATTACCTTGATTAGCACCGGTAGAGAGTATCCAAATTCTTTTATACCAGAATAAAATTGTTGATTAAAATCGTCGTGAGTAACATATGTCAATAAAAACACACCTTTTTTTATTTTTATGCCTATATTCAAAATTCCTCTAGTTCTTAGACGAGTGTGCTTAAAATTGAAATTGTTATAAAATATACTGATTTTCATTATAATAAGAAAAAAAGGGTGTTTGCATAATGGCAATTATCAAGATTAAGAAAATAATATTGCATAATTTACGAAATGTTCGTCATGGTGAGATTTCCATTGCAGTAAATTTCGAGTCATTTTTACAGGCCAATGTTGTAGGCTTATATGGACAGAATGGTTCAGGTAAAACAACGATTGTCGATGCTTTCAGTATATTGAAGGCACTAATTTCAGGCTGGATAGCAGAGGTGAAATTACCTGTACAAGAAAAATGCTTAGTGATGGCAGGAGAGGGTAAGGCTAGCATAGATTTTGAGTTTCTTGTGGAAAATCAGTTTGGTACATTTTTTGTCAATTATTATGTAGAGCTACAAGAGGATGAGCATCGACTATACACAGTACATGAACGACTTACGTACCGAGAAAATGACAAGGGTAAACGTACGAAGATATTAATGGCTGTTACAGATGATGATGTGCAGATACGTAATGCTAAACTGACTGATTTGAATGAAAAAGCACGTATTCAATTGCTAGTTGTACAGCAATTAGCTAAAAGACAATATATGTCATTTATTTTCCATAAAGATTTAAAGCCTCTATTACAAGAACAGCTTTCGGAGCTGGAGATGGAGCTTCTTCAAAATATAGCGATTGATTTTACTCAAGATTTTCATGTTGTAAATAATCAAAATATCGCACCATTGTTTGAGGAGCGAATCATGCCCTTTAGTATCCATTTAGAGAGAACTAGAGGTTTAATACCATATGATTTAAAGGGACCAGCAGTATTGCCAGAAGAGACCTTCTATGTGTTATGTGAGGTTGTCGAACAAAGTAATCAAGTATTGTCAGCAATTATCCCCGGTCTGACTATAAAAATTAATGTTATTACGAAACAGATGATGGATAGTGGGGCAAAAGGGGTTCGTTTTGAATTTTTATCCAAGCGGGGAAAACGTGAATTACCGCTTCGTACGGAGTCAGAGGGGATATTAAAAATTATTTCTGTCCTTAGCTTGCTTATTGCGGTATACAACAATCCTAATGCATGTGTCGTTATTGATGAATTAGATTCTGGTGTTTTTGAATATTTGTTAGGTGAGTTGTTAACAGTGATAGATGAGGATGGAAAAGGTCAACTTATCTTTACATCTCATAATTTACGTGTGTTAGAGGTGCTAGCTATTAAAAATTTATGGTTTACAACAACAAATGAAGATCACCGCTATATGCAGCTAAAAGGAATAAAGGAAGTAAATAATGCTAGGGATGTCTACCTACGTGCTATCCAGCTTGGTGGTCAGGATGAGGAAGTTTATAAGGAAACGAAATCATTTAAAATGAAGCGTGCATTTAGAAAAGCAGGTGTGCAGCATGACTAAAAAAATTCTTCTCATTATTGTTGAGGGACAGACAGAGCAGATTATCTTAGAGGATTATTTAGATGAATATTTTGCAAATTCGATGATTCGCTTTGACGTTCAGCGTGAGGATATTTTGACAAAATGGGATGCCAATAAGCGTATCCCAAATATTAAAAATAGTGTTGTTAAAGTAATCCAGAGCTATTTAAATAAATATAAATTTCTAGCAAAGGATTTAACGGCAATTGTTCATATTACAGATGCAGATGGCTGCTTTATTGCACCAGAATTTGTTAAGGTGAAGGAGGATATCGAGCAAAATTTGTTTTATACGGAGGATGCAATCTTAGTGAATTCGGATAAACGCAAAGAGCAAATTGAGCAACGTAATGAAATGAAAGCGAATAATGCTAGGATCTTAGTGGCGAATGACCACTTCAGCATTAACCGTTTAAAAGTACCTTATCAATTATTTTATTTTTCTACAAACTTAGAACATGTACTATGGAATGAGCGCAATGAAATTCCAACAGAAAAAGTGCATAAGGCGGATAATTTTATGGAAAATCTCACTAGTACTATTGAGGAG
>Ga0213828_1000908_pt1 | contig 26413 bp, 13 predicted proteins | sample MC6MC0897MG_FD_180664 | JGI IMG/M metagenome (GOLD analysis project Ga0213828, IMG submission 180664) | Enriched soil aggregate microbial communities from Iowa State University, Ames, United States - MC6-MC0897-MG | ecosystem: Environmental > Terrestrial > Soil > Unclassified | place: USA: Iowa... | reverse complement strand
GGGCCTATCCGCAATTTTGTGTGCGAGGCATATCATGAGGACTAAAGACCATGGATATGCCGATGAAGAAGAGACGCAGCGCAGCCGCTCAGGCGGCGGCCCGTGGGCCGCTGCCTGAAGTCCCAGCCGAACTGCTGGATCATCTGGTCAAGGGACCGATGACGCCCAGCGAGGTCCAAGACCTGTTCCTGTCGTTCCAGAAGGCGGTGATCGAACGCACGATGGCCGCGGAGATGAACCTGCATCTGGGTTATCGGCCAGGCGAGGACAAGCCCGAAGGCCAGGCCAACGAGCGCAACGGCGCCAGCGGCAAGACGGTGCTGACCGAGCATGGCCCGGTGCGCGTGGAGCTTCCCCGTGACCGGGACGGCTCCTTCGCCCCGATCCTGATCCCCAAGCACGAGCGACGCTTCACCGGGTTCGATGACCGGATCATCGCCATGTACGCACGGGGCATGAGCGTGCGCGAGATCCAGGCGTTCCTGGCCGAGAGCTACGGCACCGAGGTCTCGCCGGACTTCATCAGCTCGGTCACCGACGAGGTCATGGCCGAGACCATCGCCTGGCAGAACCGGCCGCTGGAGGCGATGTACCCGGTGGTGTTCTTCGACGCGTTGCGGGTCAAGATCCGAGACGACGGCGGCGTCAGCAACAAGGCGGTGTACCTGGCGCTGGGCGTGCAGGCCGACGGCCAGCGCGATGTGTTGGGCCTGTGGGTCGAGCAAACCGAGGGGGCCAAGTTCTGGCTCAAGGTCTTCAATGAACTCAAGACCCGAGGGTGCCAGGACATCCTGATCGCCGTGGTCGACGGCCTGAAGGGCCTGGCCGACGCCATCGGCACGGCCTTCCCGCGCACGACGGTGCAGACCTGCATCGTGCATCTGATCCGCAACAGCCTGGATTACGCGGGGTGGAAGGATCGCAAGGCTGTAGCCGCCGCCCTGCGCCCGATCTACGCAGCCGCCAGCGCACAAGCAGCCGAGCAGGCGCTACAGGCGTTCGCCGATGGGCCCTGGGGAACCAAGTACCCCACCATCGTCGCGGCCTGGCAGCGGGCCTGGGAGAACGTCACGCCGTTCTTCGTGTTCCCGCCGGACATCAGGCGCGTGATCTACACGACCAATGCCATCGAGAGCTTGAACATGCAATTGCGCAAGATCATCAAGACGCGAGGCCACTTCCCAACGGATGAGGCCGCCATCAAGCTCCTATGGCTGGCGCTACGCAACGTGCTGGCCAAGTCCGTCAGAGCGACCTTCGACTGGAAAGTCGCCATGAACCAGTTTGCTATCCTGTTCGGCGAACGGTTTACTGCGGCCCGGGGATAACAACTTTTAAAACGCCTCGCCCACAAAAATACGGACAGGCTCATTTGCATACTCGCTGCAGTACGCTGCCATCCGAAAACAAATATCCGAACGCTTCCTCATATTGACGCCCGGGCCTGCGGACAACGCGGCGCACACCCACCTCCAACGCTCAGACGCCCTTCTCAGTCCTGAGTGGTCGCGGCACCACACTGCCAGGGCGCCTGTCTGCGTAATGTCGTCTGATTATGGCGCAGCATTCCCTTATCTCATCGACTGCCCAAGGACGCTTCGGCGCCTTGCAATACAACGTTTCGTTGCGCCGCCGATAAGAACCGTCTACCTATCAAAACACCGCTAAAACGCATCACACCATTTCACGAAAGTCATTTTTCGCCGCCACGCAAAGAGAGAAATCTCAATCAGCAAATGTCAAAACTGTGCTCTGAACGATTTTTAAGAATATCTTTTCGAACAAGTCCTATTGTCGGGCTATTCATAAAAATGCTCTCATGAAGCCGGGACTTTTTCCCTACGTAGACGGCGCGCAGTTCAATGTGAGATCGCTTATCGATTCACCTCGGGCGGCCGCCGATATCGGTCTCAAGTTAAATCGATTTGGATTCCTTACAGATGAAAATTTTCGCCGCCCCCCTGTTTCTTTCTCTGGCATTCTTCGGCTCCGTGCAAGCCACTGAAGCCGGACACGCCAAATCTAGCACCCTGGTCGCAACGGAACTAAAAGAAGCCAAGGCCAGCGGTCAATACACTTTTGGTGAGCTGGACTATCCGGCGGTTACTCCGCAATCGTCCTACCTGACCGAGCAGGAAGTACGCGCCCAACTACAAAAGGCCAAAAGCAACGGAGAATACACTTTTGGCGAATTAGAATACCCGCCGGTTGCGCGCTGAGTTGATTGCTAAGACCGGCCTCTGTGGTCGTTATGACTGAGGCCGGCATCCTGGGAACGGGAGCAACAATAATCTTGAAACACGACGCCGTATCCTTCGAGGACCAGGGGAACGTCCCCGCGATCGCACCAACATCTAGGATGTAGACATGAACGCGCCCAGGACCAATGCTCAAGAAGCGATTTACCTCGAGCGCAGCCGGGAAGCGCGCATTAGACTCTCATTGACAAGCGCATGATGCGCAGATGCGACGAGGTCAATGACGATAACTTCTCCGAGGCTTAAGCAAAATACCGCAACGACGGCGAGCCCTCCTGATCATTCCCGTCTCCTTTCGCAATGCACCTCGCGCGAACCGACGAGCAGTTCGTCGATGCTTGGAGTTCCTTGGGACATTCCGCCAGCGCCCCCCGTTTGCGAGTTTATACGGCTCCTTGTATCTTGAATGTTGGGATGGTTAGCTACCATCCCATGAGAGACGGGTGAGTTTCTGCGGCTCCATAGGTGTAGACCCTGTTCAAAAGACTAAACCCCCGTCTCTCTCCTCTGACGCCATCGCGGACACTGGACGGTAGCCCAGGGCTGATTGCGCTTGCATGCACAAGGTAAGTGGGCGCAGTTGGCATACTTCTTTATTGAGGGGTATGAACCATGATCTATCTGGGCATTGATGTCTTCAAGCTGAAGCTGGACTGCACGTTGCTGCTGGACCCAGACACGACAAGCGCAAGACGAAAGTTGTGGCTAATAGCCGGGATGGGGTGCGAGAACTGATCCGGTGTTGCGTCAAGCACGGGTGGACGCCGGCCAGGTCCACGCCGTTCTGGAAGCCACAGGCCCGTATCACGAGTAGGCCGCGACCACTTTGCATGACAACGGTGTCGCGGTATCGATCGCCAACCCGGCCAACGTGCGCGATTTCAGTCGGGCGCTGGCCATGCGATCCAAGACGGATGCGCTCGACAGTTTGGTCCTGGCTCGCTACGGTGTAGCGATGCGGCCAGCGGCATGGCAGCCGCCACCCCCACATGTGCGCGAACTACGTGCCTTGATAACCCAACTGGAGGAGCTATCCAAGGACCGCCTACGCACGATCCACCGCCAGGAGAAGATTGAGGTTAGCGCGGTCTCGGAGCTGGTGGAGCGTTCGATCAGCGACACCTTGGACTTCTATGACAGGGAGATCGCTTGGCCAACGAAGGCGATCGACGACCACATTGACCGCCACCCCGACCTGAAGGATGACACCAGGTTGTTGTCCTCCATACCTGGGGTAGGTCCCAAGGTGGCTCGAACGATTCTCAGAGTGATCCGCACATACCAGTTCAAATGCGCAGAGGATCGGGCCGCTTATCTGGGCTTGGTTCCTGTTCAACGCCAATCAGAATCGTCGCTACGAGGACGCAGTCGTACGTCCAAAGCGGGCCCGGCTGACGTACGGGCGATCGTTTACATGGCTGGCATCGTTGCCTCGAAACACAATCCCCACGTCCGAGCGTTGTATCAACGATTGTTGGCCGCGGGCAAGACCAAGATGCCGGCCATTGGCGCCTGCATGCGCAAAGTGGTTCATCTGCGCTTTGGCGTGCTGAAGACGCGGCAGGTTTATAGGCCGGACTACGCATTTTCTACTTGACGACCAAGACGGTATCTTCAACTTCCAATACACGGAACTGACCGACGACATCCCATTCACGCCTTCTCCATCGTCGACTCGCAGCCCCCTACTGCCCCCTACACCGCCGAGCCAGCTCTCGGCCATACTCGGAGCATCTACACGTCGAACGGGATAATTTATCGACGCGCACTCCGATGCGGGTGACGGGTATTACAGCGCGGAATGCCTCCCGGGGTTGAAGATATCAACGACCATGCTTTTCAACAAGATACCGATAATCGAGGCGATTGTAATCAACCATCGCAAGGAACCATTCATCGAATCCGGGAAAAGTATCGATAACTCCCCCAGCGAACCAAATAACCTGGCCAGGTTTCTCTGTATGCGGTCGTGTAATGAGCATGATGTCGATATCATCTGAGGACACAGCTATTGGAAGCAAGTCCGCCTTATCAAAACCACATAGTTCTTTAAGCGGCTCAAGCGACTCTACTAGCTCCATGGCTCGAGCCGCGCGCGGACCATCTATAAAATCGCTGGTTCCAAAAATATCGATGCGATGCTTGAAAGCGCGCCATCCGTTCGCGTGCGACAAAAAGGCCCTATGTTCGGAATCCAAAAAGTAGCCAAGCCTTGCTTCAAGTGCATGCAACTCTTCCTCTGAAGCCGCGACTTCGGGAAGGGTGTTTTCCCATATGCCGTCAACGTCTACTTCGGACACCTTCTGCTTCACCAAATGCGCTATCACCAACTCCCGTTTCCAGTCCAATTTATATCCTTTTCGTAAATGAAACGCGTTGGCTTGTAGCCGATTGGGTAATCCTGTGCTTGACGCCCCAGACTTGAGTTGACCGATGCATCCATATCCAGCCAGAAAGGCGAGACAGGCCTTCCGGTCCACGTCGTGTCGGGACCATGACCAACGACTCCAGCATATGGTCGGCCAACGGCCTTTGCAGTCGCTTTTTCCACAGCTGCGGCAGCGCTGGCCAATGTACGCAATTCGCCCTGTGTACTAACACGGCCAACGGGGGACATGTAGCCCTCCAAAATCGCTAAGTTTGCAATTTCGGCGTATTGACGAATCTGTTGCACTTGAGCATGACTAGCACCAGCCACAGGGTTTCGCAGGACAACCGGGCCCGACATTAAATCGCCAGGATTAGCAATTTCTTGGCGAAGAAGGTCCCGCTTGAGCAACTCGTACTGGAAGGCGCTATGAGCCGGATTGCGACTTGCCGAGTTTCCAATGTTTGGAACTATATCACCCGCCAGAAGCAGCTTGGAGTCGCTCGGCATCACTCCAAGCGCAAAACCTTGCCTTCGCAGCGCCGCCTCAGCCATTTCCGCCGCCACAGGCGCCAATTGCCGACCTGCAGCCACAGCACCTTCGCCCACAACTCCAATTGCCCTCCCGCCTATCGCGGCCGTACCCCCGGCCGCCAGCGCGCCTATGCCGACTCTACCAACGTCTTCACCGATCTGGCCAACTGAGTTTTCGTTCCAATAGGTCACCGCCTTCGCGGCAACGCTTTTGGCAGCACCAACCGGGTCATTCGCAATCTGCTCGGCAACGTGCCTCACGCCGGCGACCGCCTGCCCCCGAAATGCTCCGTCCGAGGCCAGTCCGGAGATTGCGACTCCAGAGGAGACTAAGTCATATCCGGAATTCGTGATCGCACGCCAAGATCGATTAGATAACGACTGCCAAAAGCCCGCATTGGGATCGTTGATATTCTTGGTGAACCCAGCGATCGCCTGCGTCCTGAGATATTCGATATCCGCAAGCGTTCGTGCTGTTCCTTGAAGCGAGGGAGTATCCAAGATCGGAGAAGGCTCAATCTCAGGCAATAGTCCCACCACTAAATCGGACGGTGATTTCACAGGAAATGACGTGGGGCCCGTATTCCAGTCAATGCTGCCATCGCTTCCCCGCGATAGCTCATTAAGGATGCCAACGTCATTAATGTCCGCGACGGTTTCACTGCCCGCTGCAAAGCGAATGTCAGCCATGGTGCCAGCTCGGAACTTTGCTTTAACGGCGTCTGGGATGGTGCCATCCGCTAGCTCAGTTTGAGGAACTGCCTTCACAGATGGCGGCGACATCGAATCGACGATCGAATTTCCCAATGCGTTTCCGAAGGCATCGACTGCAATCTGAACGTAATTCGCCTTGCCCCCGGTGAGCACCGTTGCCGCAACTCCCCCAACCGCCCCAGAGATAAATCCACGAGTCAGCTTCTCGCCAAATTCCGTGGCGTTGGGCAACACCGCCGCGCCCACCGCGTATCCCACTCCAGCCCCGACCCCGGCAGCAGCCACATTCGTCCAACTAAATTTGGACTGCAAGCCTGTCGCGACAGCAATGCCCTGGCTTACGGTAGAACTGACGGCGGCCCGTGCAATCATCGTGCCGGCGTGTGCAGTGCCGCTCGGCACCAAGCCCGCATTTGAACTAAAGAAATTTCCGCTATTGAAAGCGGTGCCGACTCCTGCTGACACCCCTGCCCCCAGCGCACTTGTCGCAACGCCCCCCCAACTAAACTTGCTTTGAACTCCCATTGCGATGCCGACGCCTTGGCTAACGATGCTACCCACCGCTCCGGCCGCCAAACCAATGCCCACGGCGGCAATGCCGGAGAGCGCAGACGCGCCGGTCAGAACCGAAACCCCGGTTGTCATCATCCCGACCAGCCCAGCAGCGGGCGCGGCCAGCGCCCCCGCCGTAAACACCGTCGCCACCACCGCCACCACCGCGACAAAGATCTTCCCGATCCCGCCGCATCCGCCACCCCCACCGCTATCCGCCTCAGGCACCGGCATCGTCGGTTGGGTGTCGCCAATGAGCTTGCCCGGGTCGTACGGCTTGAAGGTCTTGTAGTCGTTGTGGTTGCCCGTCACGCGGTTCGGGATCGTGACGGTTGCGCCCACGCGCAGGTCTCGATCGCTTGCCAGGCCGTTGGCCTCGGCGACCAGGTACCACAGGCGGCTGTCGCCGTAGGCCTGCTGCGCAATGGTCTGCAGCGTGTCGCCCGGCTGAATGCGATACGAACCCGGGCTGGCCGACGGGTTGCCACCGTCGATCGGACGGAACGACGGTGAAAAATCGTCGGCCCCTACCGAGGGTCCAGTGGTGCCCATCAATTCACCATTAACGACCAGCGATCGCATGGTCGTGCCGTCCTGCACGCGCATCAGGATCTTGCCGTTGACGTCGTTGATCAGCGTCTGGTTCTTCTTGCTGTCCTTGCTGTCGACGACGCCCACCATGTTGCCGTTGACGTCGTACTGGTAAGTCGTCTGGCCTGGATCCAGTTCGGTGCTCACCCCCGACAGCGTCGCCTCGCGGTAGCCTTCGTAACGCGTGTGCGTGTAGGTGTAGGTGTTGGTGTACGCGGTCCCATCCCACATATCCATGCGGTACTGGGTCACGTTGCCGGCCTGGTCGTAGCCGGTGTACGCACTGTTGTAGCGGCTGGCAAGGCCGCCCGCCGACATGTGCATCACGCGCACGTTGGCGACGCGACCTGCGGCGTCGTACATGTTGCGTTTCTGCTCGTTCGCCAGGCCAGACCTGTCAAAGAAGGCTTTGCTCAACGATCCATCGATACCGCTCATGACAACGCGGTCGGCGCCATCGTAATAGCGCGCATCCAGCAACAGCCCATCGCGGCGCAGCGTGGTCAGGCGATTGAGCGTGTCGTAGCTGTAGGCCTCCGTAGTGAAGCCGGCTGCAGTGCCGCCGTCGGCGTAGATCACCTTGTCCCAATAGGTGTCGCTCAGGCGATTGCCGTTCGCGTCATAGGTCAGTTTGTGGCCTTGCGCGGCGTTGATTTCCAAGTTGGCATTCACGGCCTCGACCGTCGTCTGCCGGTTCATGGAGTCATAGCCGTACCAATAATCGCGATTGCGCGCGGTATCCGTTGTATCGGTGTAGTGGGTCTGTACCCGCGTCCGGTTGCCGTTGGCGTCGTAATCGATGATCTGGCGCAGGTAGCTGTCCGAGACCTGCCGCAGCCGGCCCAGCGCGTCGTACGCCATGATGTTGTTCTGGTAGACGCCTCCGCCCTGCGTGGTGCGCTCGCGCACCTTGTTGCCCGCATGGTCATAGGCATAATCCGTGACCTGCCCTATGGCGGCGTCATAGATCTTCGTAACCTGGCCCGCAGCATCGTAGCTGTAGTTCAGGTTCTGCCCACGCGTGTTCGTCTGGGTCAGCAACTGGCGCGCGTTGTCGTAGGTGTAGAAGTACTTGGCGCCGCCGATGTCGGTGTGCGCGACCAGGCGGCCGAAGTAGTCATAGGCCCAGGTCGACGCATTGGCATTACCGTCCGCTTCGAACGTCTTGTTGCCGCGCGCGTCGTAGGCGGTGCGCAGTTCGGTCGCCAAGCCAGGCTTGCGCACGCCGGTCACGTTGCCGCGCAGATCGTAGCGGAAGTATGTGGTCTCGCCCGCGCCATTGGTGGAACTGAGCTTGTTGCCCAATTCGTCATAGGTCACGCGCTCGATAACGGTCTTGTTCCCCGTGTGGACGAGGTCCACCGCATTGCCTGCGATGCCATAGTTGGCGATTGCCGCGGTGGAAGTCAGGATCAGACGGCCGATAGTGTCGTAGGTGTACCCCGTCGTGCGACCCAACGCGTCGATCCACGCCACCTTGTCGCCAAGGGCGTTGTACTCGTAAAGATAAACACCGCCATCCGCATGTATCTCGCGAATGCGATTGCCGCCGGCATCGTATTGGACGCCATTGACGTTGCCGTTCGCGTCGCGCGTGGCGACATTATTGCCCACGGCATCGTAGTAAAGATACGTAGCCGGGCCAGCCCCGACTCCCCCGTCCGAGTTGGGACGGACTTCGGAAGTCATCTGATTGTTCGCGTTGTAGGTATACCGGGTGATCCAGTAAGCCGACCTGGGATCGGTCACCGATGCGACGTTGCCCCAACGATCGTAGGTTCGTTCCACGGTAGGACGACTGGACTGATAGCCACCGTTGGCGCCGATGGGCGTCCACGTGGCGGCAACCCCCAACGGGCCCGAAATCTGCGTGCTGATGGGGAGGGGATTCTGAGCGGTGGTGCTGGCCAGCGAATAGCTGGTCGGCCTGCCGGGAACCACGTATCCAGGCACATAGGTCGCCGTCGTCTGCGACATGCCAGGCAGCGGTTCGACTGCATTCACCCAGACCTGCTCGGAACGCTGTTCCTGCCGATATTCGGTCTTCCAATAGCCGGCAGATCCGTTCTCGCCGCCTTCACCGCCCTCTCCGTTTCCGGTCGGCGGCACCCAAACCTGATACGGCACGGTCACCGTGTAGAAACGCGTGTAGTAATAGCCGGGCGTGGTCGCCCCCTGCGAAATCACGCCAATCCGGTGTTTGCTGGGTTCGGCGGCGCCGGCCGGGGTGAAGACCAGATCGAATTCATAGTTGCCCGCCGGCAAACGACCCAATCGAACCCAATACGTCATGACGCCTGAGCCCGCTTCACCCCCTTCGCCGCCCTCGCCCACGCCACCGCCGCCGACAGGGCCAAACGGCTGCGCCGTCGGACTCTTGTTCAAGACCACCGAGTTCCAAACACCACTTCCCTGCACGCGATACATCAGCACGGCGGTGCCATTCTGGTCGCGGCCGTCGTATGTGGTCCAGGAAATGCCGGTGGACCCTGCTTCCATTTGCAGGTTCTGGGTAATCGGCGGAATTCCAACCGGCGGAACCCAGCGATCCGGAATGGCGGCCGCCTTGTTGATGATCCCCGTCGCGTGGGCGTACGCAGCGCCCGTTCCCCGGTCGATAAGCAGCAACTCATATTCGTACTGGCCCGGGTTCATGGGAACCCAGTCCACGCCGTCATGGCCCGCGTTGCGCGCGGTAACCGGCAACTGGGTCCACGCGCCGCCGCCTGCAGGACGATAACGGAACTGCGCGTCGACCCCGGTCCCGAACGAGGGCCAACTGAACACGTCATTGCCCACGGAGCCAAAGCCCATCGCTCCGCCGATTGAGGCCAGGTTGGGCGCGGACAAGGCCAGCGTCCCCGTTCCCGTTACCTTCACGATTCCATCGCGCCCGATTTGCGAGACGCGATACTCGTAGTTTCCAACCGGCAGGCCCTCCGCGTCGTAGCGATACGAATTGCCGTAGTTGATCAGCCCAACCTCGGACCAGCCGCCATTTGGAACCCGGATTTCCAACCGGACCCACGTTGACGGATCGACCGGCGCCGCCACATCGATGAAGTTGCCCGTATTGCCGAACGTCTCCTGCTGGTTGATGACGGTCGCCCAATTGCCGTTGGTGTCCTTCTTGTACACCGCCATGGAGACAACGCGGCTCACGCCTCCGTCTGTCGTATTGGTCGCCGTCCCGTCCCAACTGATGACCACGCCCGAAGCCGATGCGCTGGCGGGATAGTCGCGAGATAGGGTGCGGCGGGTTCCGCCCGCGCTTTGATACGTCATCACGACCCGGACGTCTCCATCGCCCAGCCCGGCCAAACTCGTCCAACCGAGCTGGACGCTATTGGTGCCCCGCCACGCTGGCGTTCCCGGATCCTCCTGTCCGTTGCCGCCCTCTCCGCCCTCGCCCCCTTCATTGCCGCCCGAACCCGGTTTGGGAATGTAGTAAAGCGTGGCCGACGATGAGATGGTGGCGTGGGTGAAATCGCGATTTACGGTCACCCCGCCTTCGAGCACCGTACGCACGGGCGCTCGAGTCTGCACAACGTTGCCCAGCAAGTCGTACACCATGTCCTCCCGGCGGAGATTACCCATGGTGGCCGCTTGCTGAATGGACCCGATAGCCGCCACGTTGACATTGCTGCCACCCGCGCCATCGCTGGTCATATTGGCCGTGGCCTTACCCTGCAGGTTGTACAGGGTGATCTGATCCTTCCCGCCGTTGGCGTTGGAGCGAATCACGTTTCCGGCATTGTCGTACTGGTAGTACTCCTGCTGGCCACCGTTGACGCCTCGACGAATCACCTCACCGAAGGCGTTGAATTCAGTGACCGTGTCAGACCATCCGGCCTCCTGTTGGGAAACGTCGGAGATTCCCGATCCATTGGCCTGCGCGTTGCTTCCTTCCCATTTGCTGACCCAGTTTCCGGCAGCGTCCTGCTGCCAGACACGCAGATAGCTCAGCTCTGAAATCCCGCCTTGCTGTACACGATAGTCGTTCCAGCTGATCGAAACGCCAGACGCCGCAGCGGCAGCGCCGAAATCCATCGTGCGGCTGGTTGCAACGCTGGGCGATCCATAGGTGATGGTGGTGCCGCCTGGAGACACGCCCCATTCACCGCCCTCGCCCACGACCGTCTCACTGTAAAGAGTGCTGACGGTGCTGTAGTACACCTGGACTCGGACCAAGCCCCCACTGGCATCAATCAACGACGACCAATTCAAGTTGATCGTGTTGGTGCCGGTCATGACGTACTTGGCGTTCTGACGGAACTCCTTGCTGGAAGAAGCCCATCCTGTCTGAATGCCACTTTTCAGTACGGAGGTCGACGCCGGATCAATCACCCGGGTTTGATTTCCCAGCCTGTCGTACTCGAACGCCTGGAACCAAGTCTTCACGCTCCCATCATTGCCCGTCACGCCACGCCATTGCTTGGCCATCTGGCCCGCAGCGTTGAATGAGGCGAACATGCTGCTGCCATTCGCGTCGGTAGTATGGATCTTGTTGCCGCGGCTGTCGTAGCGCGTGACGGTCGCCCGGTTGTGACCGGCGGCAGCCGAATAGGCCAATTCGGTGGCGTTCGCCGCGCCGCTGCCATGTTGCACGGTGGCCACCACGTTGCCCAGCGCATCGTGGTGGAAAGTCGTCAACGGCGTCAGCGCCGCCCCGGAAGTCGGAGACGTGCGCGTCGGTTCGGCAATCGCCGTGACCCGGCCGAGCGCATCGTAATAGGTATACGTGGACGCGCCATTGGCATCCGTGACACGCGTGCGATTGCCAAGGACGTCATAGCCAAAGGTGGTCTTCAGATCCCCCCTGCCCGCAACGCCGTTAGACTGCGCGCTATATTCAACGCCGACCCGGGTTTCGGAGGTATTCCGGCCCAGCGCGTCGTAGGTATAGGTCAGCAGCCGGTCGTTCAGGTCTGTGACCGGCAGCGTGTAGGACTTTGCATCCCAAACGCTCGCCGCCTTGGCGTACTCGCGAACCGAGGTCTTATTGCCCAGCCCGTCGTATGACATCGTGGTGACATAGCCCAACGCATCCACCTTCGCAATCACGCTTCCGCGCCGATCGAAGTATTGCGTGGTGGTGGCCCACACCTGCGAGACGGGATTGACCAGCTCGCGCACGGCGACGGCCTGGCCAAAGGCATCGTACTCGGTACGTGTGAGCTTGTTGCTGGTGAAGTATTGCGCCCCGGCGGCCGCCGACGAATCGTAGGCGTAGATCTGCGACTGGCTTACCTCCACGGCCCGACCCAGCTTGTCGTAGCTGGTCACCACGCCGCGGTCGCCGCTGTGATCAATGCCGGTGGCGTTGACCGCAGCCGCCACAGTCTCAGCCGACAATGCGGTATAGCCGTGCGCCGTCAGCCCTGTTTTCGTCGCATAGCGCAAACGCAGCGTGACATCACCTTGGGCGTTGCGATCGTACTCCGTCACGTAGCCTTCGGCGTCGACTTCATACTTCAGCGCGCCGTTCTTGTCGTAGACCTTGTAGCTGATTGCCCCTGCAACATCGCGGCCCACAACCGCGTTCCCGAATGCGTCGTACAGAACATCCGAAGACAGGGATACGGCGGCTGTTTCAGTGCGGCCAGCAACGCCCGAAGCGCCGTTGGTCAGCAGGTTGTCCGCTTGCGCGTTGTAGACATTGACCGGTGCCAGAATCGTACGAATCTGACGGCCTGCCGCATCAAACACATACCGCGTCGTGCGAGCTTCCGGGCGCCCATCTCCTTCGGTTCGCGCAACCAGATTTCCCAATGCGTCGTAGACATTGCGAGTCACCATGGAAACCGCCTGAGCGGCGGTCAGGACCAGGTTACCCGCGTCGCCCAGCACGGTCCCCACGGCGTTTATCAATGGCGACTTCTCGACGGTCAGGCGGCCTGCTGCGTCGTATTCATACAGCCACTGATTGCCTGCCTTATTGACGAAGCTGAGCTTGTTGCCAACGCCGTCGTAGGTGAACGATTCGGATTTTCCCAACGAATCTGTACTACCCAACAGACGGGAGCTGGAGTCGTAGACGAAGGTGTCCACCCTGTCCCGCGCATTGTCTGGCGTCACCGCCGCTGCCACGGCAGCGGCGGTGGGATTACCCGCCAACAGCACACCCGTCGCAAACATGCGGCTGCGAAGCACATTGCCGCGGGTGTCGTACTCAAACTGCGTGACGAAGCCCGCGGCGTCGATCTCGTACAGCGGCAAACCTGTCGCGCCGTACACGCTGCGGTCGACGCGATCCTGCAAGCTGGTTGCGGGAAGGCGCGCATTCAATGCGTCCAGGCTCAGTCCAGCCAGCTCGACGCCGTCCAGACTGCCACCCGACAGGCGTTCCGCGTATCGCATGACGGACAACAGATTTCCGGCAGCATCGTAGGTGTTTCGCACAACACCCAGCTGCGCATCAACCACGAGAACAGCGCGGCCAGCAGCGTCGTACGCCGTCGTGGTAGCGCGGTCTTGTGCGTTGGGTGACAGCGCACCGAGCATCGCTTCCGCCGTGCGCGGCACATTTGCGCCAAGCCGTGTGGCATAGCTGATGATCTGCACAACATTGCCGTTGGCATCCAGCACCCGCCGAGTGGCCGCTCCCGTCGCGTCCACAGCAAGAATCTGCCGGCCCAGGCCGTCGTATGCCCAGTCACTGGCGCGGTCCTTCAATCCACCCTGAACGCTTCGGGGATCCGCAGTCGTTGCAATGGGAGTCGCGTACTGGATCTGGCGCACCAGATTCCCCGCGGCATCGTAGATGCTTTCAGTGACGGCGCCGAGGCCGTTCATCACATGGGTCAGTCGTCCGATCCCGTCGTAGGCACTCACGGTCCGCACATCACGCGCCGCATCCGCCACCGAGGCGAGCGCGGCGTCGATTGCCGCGGCAGTCAGCGCAATGTTGGCCGGAACCCGTACTGCATAGGCGATGCGATCCGTAACCTTCCCATTGGCGTCGTAGCGCTGGCGAACGACGGCGCCCGTTCCGTCCACCTGGAGCACGACGCGGCCGAAAGCATCGTAGACCATGCGCTCGCGTTGGTCGTAGGCCACGTCCACTGCGGGTGTGGAAGGCATCTCCGTTGCGCCGATGCTGGCGGCTGGAAGGCGGTTGGCGTAGGCGGTGCGTTCGCTGACATTGCCGTTGGCGTCGTAGCGGTAGGTCACTACGGCACCCAGCGCATTCACCGTCATCGCCAGTCGGCCATCTACGCCGTAATAGCGATATTCAGCCTGATCGTTGGACTGCGGTTCCAGCAAGGCGCGAATGTCGGCCTCACCGACGCGCTGTCCGAGTCCGGCAAGGGAAATGGGCGAGGCGTACGCGCGGGAGAACGTGAGGCGGCCCGCAGCGTCATAGCCGCTTTCCGCCACCGCGCCCAGGGGATTGATCTGAAGAACAACACGGCCCGCGGCATCCAGCACATACCGGGTGACGTTGCCATTGGGATCGATCGACGCCACGCGACGATTGGCCCCGTCATAGACGTACGAGACGGTAATGTCGGCCGCATTGGACGGCACACTGGCGGGATCGCTGCCAAGGGGCATGCGTGTGGCATGACGCGTCTGCCTCAGCACATTCCCGGATGCGTCGTAGACGTTGTGCGTGACGGCGCCCAAACCGTCCATCGAATAGGTCAGCCAACCTGCACCGTTGTAGACATTCACGCTGCGTTGATCGCGCTGTGCGTCTGCCAATGCAGCGACGGCGGCCTCCAGCGCAGCGACGTCAAGCGCGACGTCGAGCGGAGCGCGAGCGGCGTACTGGACGCGTTCGACAACGTTGCCGACAGCGTCGTAACGCTGCCGCACCACGCCCCCAGCGCCATCGACCTGGAAGATGGCTCTATCCAGCGCATCGTAGACGGTGCGCACGCGTTCGTCGTAGAAGGAATTGACCTGCGGAGGGGCCGGCATCTGCGCCGAGCCGATACTCGTGGCAGGAAGGCGATCGGCGTAAGCAATGCGTTCGACGACGTTCCCGTTGCCGTCATAACGATAGGTCACCACATTGCCGGTGCCGCTCACCGTCATCGCCATGCGGCCATCGGCGTTGTAATAGCGGTATTCGGAGATATCAGCCGCATTCGGCTTGATCAATGCCAGCAACTGAGCTTCGCTCGGTGGCGCCGCGCTGGCCTCCCACACGACCGGTGTCGCGAACGCGATCGTGCCGATGACTTGGTCGGCCGCATCGTAGCGGGTTTCAACGACGTAGCCATTGGGATTGACCGTCAAGACCTGGCGGCCCCGTTGATCCACCGCGTATATCGTCCGGGCGCCGCCCGGATCGGTTCTGGAAATCAAGTTCCCGTTGAGATCGTAGACGTAGGCGGTGGTGAGCGCCAGGCCGTCCGGATCCAGCGTTTCGGAGTTCCTGCGACCAAGGCTGTCGTAGGTATAGCGGGTCACCACGCCGTTAGGCGCAGTCACTGTGAGTTGCTGGCCACTCTCGTTATAGGTATAGCGGGTCACCAAGTTCAGCCCGCTCGCATCCACGGCGGACGACACGACACGTCCGGCCTTGTCGAACGTCACGATTGTTTGATGACCGGCGGGATCTATGGTCAGGTATTGCCGGCCAAACCCGTCGTAGCGGTATTCGGTCCGCTGGCCCATGCCGCCAGGATCCACCTCACGGCTCAGACGTTGCCCCAACGCATCATAGACATACACCGTCTTCACGCCGCGTCCGTCAACGCTTTCAATCAGGCGATTCAACGCGTCGTAGGTGTTGCTTGAAACGGTGCCGCCATCATCGGTACGAATCAGGTTGCCATCCGCGTCGTACGCATACTTTGTGATATTGCCGTTGCCGTCGCGCACCTCGACGGTTTGGCCCAAAGCGTCGCGTGTGGTTGTAACCGAGACGCCGTCCGGCGTGGTCATGGTCACACTGCGATTCTGAAGGTCGTACGCATAGCGGGTTCGCCGGCCCAGCTCGTCGATGCGCGACAGCACGTTGCCAGACGCGTCGTACGCGGTTGCCTTCTGGCCGATCGCGTCATACGTCAGCACTTCGCGCCCGAGCTTGTCGTACACATGACTGATTGCGACGTTGTAGCCATCGCGCACCGTAACCAGCCGCCCAAACGCGTCATACTCGCGCGAGGTGCTACGTGCGTAGCCCGTCGCATCTTCTGTGAGCTGGGTCACGCGGCCAACTCGGTCATACGCCATCGCGTCCATACGGTTGATGGCGCCGGCGATCGTAGTCAACCGGAATGTCTCATTGCCGAAAGCGTCGTATGTGTGCTGGATCACCTGCCCAGCGGCGTTGGTTTCCACGGCAACCTTGCCATCCGCCGTATAGCCGTAGGTCGCGCGGATATCCGCATCTGCGTTACTCCTGGCTGCGATGGCGACACGCAAGGCATCATTGACCAATCCGCCATTCAAGCCTTGCAGCGAAATCGCTGTCCCGTACTTGATGGTCTCCACCAACTGGCCCACGTTGTCGTATACACGCTCCTCGACGAAACCTAATGCGTTGACGGTATGGGTGATACGTCCGGCTTGGTCGAAGTAATACAACGTCCTGTGCCCGTGACCATCCATCATGGAAGTGCGCCGGCCCGCAGCGTCGTACGCGTACGTGGTTCCATACTCCTTCCAGATCTGATCGATCTGAGCCTGCGTCAGATTTCCGTCCAGTTTGGCTGCCCCCTCTCCGGAGAGCTCTCCGATCAGCCTTCCCTGCACGTCGTAGCGCGACAACAGACTGCGCGCGATTGACGTTCCAGCAGCTTTGATGGTCGAGGTGCGCCGACCCATGTTGTCGTAGACATGGAGTGTCAGCGAACCTTCGGCATTGCGCTCCGACGACACCTGATTGAGGCGGGTGTAGGTGTAGGCCCAGACCTGGTCGTTCGGACTCGACATGGGTCGCAATTGCGCGAGCGTGGATACGGGGGTCGCCCCCGCCACCGCGGTGGCGTAGCGGACCTTGGTCGTCAGATTGCCGCTGGCGTCGTAGACCGACTCCGTCAGGTAGCGCTCCCCGTCAACATATCCGACCACCTTGTCATGCGCGTTGTACAGCCAGTACTCGCTGATGTCAGCCGTGGATGCCGCCGGTTTGACGCTGTCAAAGGACGTCGTTCCGGTCCTGGAGGGAACCGACGTCTTTGTCGCGTACGAGATCTTTTGCACCTGACGGCCTGCGCCATCGTAGACGTACTCAACCGCGGCTCCTTCCGCATCGACCGTGCCTCGCAGCTTGCCGTCTGCGGTGTAGAAATAGGATGTCTTGGCATCCGCCGGCGACGCAGTCACTACCGCATGCTCGGGACGGCTGGGCTGCGCCACGTACCAGGTCGTCATGCGGTTCGCATAACGAATCTCTTCAATAAGCCGCCCCGCTCCGTCATAGCGGTATTCCGTGATCGCATAGGTGGCGTCAATCGTCTTGGCCAGACGGCCCGACGTGTCGTACAGGTTCCACACGGTGGCGGCCCCCGTGTTGGGCACCACACGGCTCATAGGCGGGTTGAGCGCGTTGCCTTGCGCATCGACAAGCCGCTCAAGGTAAGCCTTTCCCGTGTAAACGTTCGTGCGCCAAACCTGCCCGGCAGCGTTATATACGTACTCGGTGGTAGCCCCGGTCGCGTCCACATCGCCGACCTTGCGCCCCAACTGATCGTAGATCATGTACGTGCGCGCCCCGCTTGGGTCGGTGGTCATGATCAGATGGTCGTTGTTGTCATAGGCGAACTTGGTTTCGCCCAGGTTCTGACCGCCCGCGTCCTGCGCCATCTCGCTGACCTTCCGGCCGCCCTTGTCGTAGGTCGAGATCGTCTTCAGGCCATTGGCATGCGTCACCACCACGCTGTTCCCGGCATCGTCGTACTGGGTGTAGCTGATGTTGCCAAGCGCATCCTGAACCGACAACAAGCGTCCCAGACCGTCATACGTATACGACGTCGCTCCGCCCGTAGGAGAGACCGTGGTGAGAAGCCTGCCCGCTTGGTCGTAGACATAACGCGTCAACACCTGATTGCCATCCAGCACGCCTTCACCGGCGCTGGTCACTTCCTGATAGGCAATCGTCTGTTGCAGCATCCCGCGGTAGTCATATACCGCGTCCACTCGGGAAACCCGGCTCATGTCCGCCGCGCTTGCCCAGGCCATCATTTCGGCTTCGCTTGGCGCCGTGGCCGTCGTCAGCCCGCTGAGCGAATGGATGTTTCCGGCGTACTGCAGCGTACTGACCCGCTCGCCGAAGCCGTTGTACCGATACTCCGTGACATTTCCTGCGGGGGAGAGCTGAAAGCGGAGATGCCCCGCCGAATCGTAGACATAGCGCGTGGTCAGATCACCGTACGCGCTGCTGCCATTGGGCGACATGGGTACGACGTAGGCGTTTTCGGCGATAAGACGATTCTGGCTATCGAACGTCCGGGTCACAACGTTGCCCGCGGAGTCCTTCCGCAGGATCTGGTTTCCCTGCACATCGTACGCAAGGTCAATGACCTTCCCGCCGGGCTCGGTTATCCGGATCAGCCGGCCGGAACTATACGTATAGTTGACCGTATGGTCATCGCCATTGAGGCCCGCCCCTACGGCGCGGACGCTCGTGACGTTTCCCTCGCCGTCATAGTGGAAGTAGGTCATCCCGTTCTGGGGGTCAACCATCCATGAATTGCCCGCTTTCGGGTTGTAGCCGTAACGCGTCACGCGGCCTAGCGCATCAACGGAATACGTGACCTTGAAAGTGTTTCCAACTTGCGTGTAGCCGAACGAGACCTGAGTACCATCGCTTTGAGATACCGAGGCGATGCGGTCGCTGTCGCCTTCATATGTATAGAACGTCTGAAAGGTCTTTCCGTCAGCAATGGAATTGTCTTCGGGCGAAAGATCAACCACCACCGCCGAAAGCCGCCCGAGGCCGTCATAACCGTAGCGCACGCGGGTCTGCACCACCTGCACACCGTTCTCGACGGTCGCGGTCCGGATCTGCGTAAGATTCTCGCCCGAATAGTCGTAGAACGTGATACCGCCACCGGCGTCCGTGACACTGGCGAGCTTGCCATTGGCGCCATACGCGTACGTCCGCGTGTTGCCACTGATGTCCGTCGTCGTCAGTATTCGACCAGCTCCACTTCCCTCATACCGTTCGGTCAGCCCCGTGGCGCCATCCTTCCAGATGTACTGGCCTGACGCCGTGTCCATCGACAGGTAATCGTAGGCGTCGACCCCCTTGGCGGCGTAGTACGAGCCGATGCTGGCGTTGTAATAAAAGACCTGTTCGGACCCGTCGTCGTCAACGCGGATCATCGTGCTTCCAGTCTGATTCAACTGGCCCACCAGCCGCACCTTCTTGAGTGCAGCCCCGATGGACCACGCATCGGCGTGCCCCAGATTCCCCTGGCTGTTGTACGTCCGAACCGACCCGAACAGCGAACCTACGCCGGCCAGTTGATCGTCCAGATTTCGAAAGACCAGATTTCCGTTGGACAGGTTGACGTAGATCTGTTCTGAACTGCGACCCAGATTGGCGTTGCCAACAGCCCCCCGTTCACCTAGCGCCCCCAAGGAGGTGAGGTTCAAACCCAGGCTGTTACCACTAACGATGGCGACCATATCTCGGAAGTCCTTTCAGTTGTTTTTTCCGGCCGCTCATTTCGAGGGCGTACTGTCCGTGATCAACTTCTCCATCTTGCGCATCGGCGGTTTAGTGTGTCCGCTTGGTCTTTCGCAATCTCTCCTCGCTGGGCCTAAACCTGCATGACACCAACCGGACAAGTTGTGTGAGCCGGCGGATGGCCGGTCTTTCACCTATGGCCGCCCGTCAGGCGAGCCAACGTAACCAATCCGGAGAAACCATGAGCCAGCCCCCCATCAACACGCCGCAACCTATCGCAGGCCAAAACGACCCCAAACGCTTCACCTGGACCGCCTCCAGCCAACAGCGTCGGAGCCAAGCCATGCCGGTGCCGGCAGGCAGCAGCGGCAAGTAATTTCGAACTGATGCGGGCGGCAACCTCCGCCCGCAGACCTTTGTCATGCAACTGGATCTTCCCCATGTGTTGATGCCCGGAAGCCTGCTGCAAGGCTCCGTCCTGCAATGCCGCCAGGTCTCGCGTACTTATGCCGTACGGGCCCCCAATGCGGTGTTGCGCGCGCTGTATGACTTTGATGGCGTCATGACCCCGCGTCGCTGGCTCGACGCCTGCCAGAAGCGGCAGTGGGATATGCCTGCGGTATCAGGACTCTTGCAAGCGCTGATCGAAGAAAAGGTATTGGTTTGCGTCCAGGACGTGCCGCGTCAACTCTGGATGCACGCGTCGAACCCCAGGACGATGGGCGAGGCGCCTCTTCCGGCACAGCTGGCGAAACGAATGGCCGCAGCGCAGATCAGGCTATCCGGCGTGCCGGTAACCGGGGCAATCACACTGGACAGCGGCAACTGCGCAGAGGACTTCCATCGACTGCTGCGCGAACGCGTGTCCAATCGCGCGTTTGGACAAGACCCACTTCCCCCTCCGGCATTGACCGCCGTGCTTTGGGCCGCCGCAGGGGTCGTTCCAGACCGCGACCGACTTCGCACCGTAACGCCCTCCGCGGGCGCGCTGTATCCGCTGCGGCACTATTACCTGAATCTCCGAACAACCGGCGCCCTGAAAGTTGGCGCGTACGCGTTGTCCGCAGGTAGCGGCACCAGCCTGCACTACGTGCCACTGACGTCCGATCTGTCCGGGTTGCAGGCCGCGTTCTCCTCGCCGGAGCTGCTGGATCAAGCACAAGGTGTGCTCGTCATCGCGGCTCAGTTCTCCGATAGCGCGATGAAGTATGGCCCGCGCGCCTTGTCGTACGTGCCGCTCGAGGCTGGTCATTCTGCGCAGAACGCGCTGCTGGCGGCGGCCGCCTGCGAATGCAATGCCGTTGAAGTTGGCGGGTTCCTCGAAGACGATCTGGCTGAGATGTTGGGATGCACGGCCGGCATCGTTCCCATCACTACCGTGATTCTGGGCTCACCCGGCGCGCCCCGTGAGACCGAGGGTCCGGCTGAGTTCGACTGGGTAGACGCACGCGACGTAAAAGGAGTGCGCGGCTTTTTCTTGTGCCGTGCTCGCCAGGATTCCTCCCATCCCTGGTCGTGGGGCCGTGATGTGGACGCCGGTCGCGCTCGCCTCAAGGCGACCATGGAATGCCGCGAACGCGCAGCCTTATGCAGACCGCAAGGCATTTTCAAGGCGTATGCGCATGAGCTTCCGAACGCCATAGACCCTGGAGAAATACTGCGGTATAGCGCAGCGCAGTACCGGCGCCCTGAATTTCCATACCGCCCTTTCGACCCTCGAGAGGAATATCTGTGGAAGGCGGCGCATAGCATCCTGGACGACTTGCCGTGCCACATGCTGGCAGACCTGATCTACCTTGATGAGGGCCTCGCGAACCATAGCCGTGCATCGGTCTATACCAGCGCCAACACCTCGGGGACCGCCTCCCACGCCAGCATCGCATCCGCGCTGGAGAACGCTGTCCTGGAACTCATCGAACGCGATGCGTTCATGCGCCTTTGGCTGGGCGAGCCGGCCATCGAAGTTCGGGAAGTGGGCCTGTCCGCGTCGCTACAAGCCAGGTTGCAGCGCCTTCGCGAAGCGGGAACGCGTGTTGTTCTGCGCGATATCGGTCACGCTTACTGCCATGTCGCCTTCTGCTTCGCCCAGTCGGCTGAGCATCACTTTACCCGCGTCGCCACCAGCGCAGGCTACGACTTTGAATCCGCGATGGACCACGCACTGATGGAGCTCGAGTCGCAAGTCTATGTCTCGCTCCACAATCCGAAGCCACCGGCGATTCGGTCCTCAGAAGTGCGAAACGCCTCGGATCATGCCGCCCTCTACAGCCAAAGATCGACCTTCAGACGCGCCGACGCCTTGGCAACACCTACCCACCGCCAGCCGACGCAGCGCAACTTGGCCCACGATTGGCCAACGCTGATACAGCACCTCCGCGGCGACAGGCACCGGTTGATTGCCGTCGACCTGACCGATGGTGCTCCGTATCGCACGCCCACCATCAAGGCCTTCATACCCGGGCTCATTCCCATCAAATTCGGCTACGGAAACGAACCGGCCGGACACCCTGCCTATCTTTCCATGATCCAACGGGGCGGTGAGCAGGGGCGCGGGCGCCCGTTCCCACACCCATTCAATTGATAGGCAACGACCATGTCAATGTTCTCCGTTAAAGACGCTCCCGACGCGCTCACTATCGTTCAACACTTGAAAGCGCAGACCCCATTTGCCGAGGCCAGTGCCGCGCTAAGTGGAAAGTCATCCTCCCAATTACTGGCGATACAGCTCCCGCCGGATCTCTATCAAGGCCTGCAAGACGCGGCACATGAGGCCATTGCCACGCACGGCCTGCACGGCTGGCTGTCGGCGGAGGGCCGGCATCACGACCACAACTATCAATCCTTGTCCCTGGTCTACAACCCCGACATGCAAGACCCGGGGGTTGAGGACGTGCATCAGTCGACCTTGGGGACCTCACTGAATCCCATCAATGAATTTTTCTACAATTCGGTGCAGCGCCATCGGGGCTTGAAGAACACCTACTTCGACTCCTACGGCTTTCGCGTCCGTACCCCCGCGTCAAAACTGGGAGCACTGGGAAAGTTCTTGAATGAGTGCGGGCTGAAGTTGATCCGATCGCGCTTGTCGGTGCTGATCGGGGAGCGAGGAGTCACGGGCGAGTTCATGGATGGGTGGCACCGCGACGAGCCCGTATTCGAAAATCTGCGGCTGAACATTCCGCTTACGTCGGACCCCGCATACCGCCTGCAAATCGAGCACGACAAGGACACACCACAGCCCGACTCCGACACGATGACGGAACACTTTCTTGCGCCTGGCTGCGCCTACACCTTCAATACCAATATTCCGCACAGGGTGTACGTGAAGGAACCGAGCAGTACTCCACGCATCCACCTGGTCCTCGGCTTTGCCCCCTGGTTCGAGCACGACGCCGACACCGACAGCTGGGTTGCCAATTCGCACTTTGGCAAGACTCACCCGTTTGATCTGTTGCGCAGCGGCAGACTGCACCCTGCCTTGAAGGCTTCCGCATGACAAGAAACATTGTTCTTCTCTCTTCCCATAGCCGGGAGAGCGCCGCCAAGGAAAAGCAGTATCGGGCTGCTGCCGGCATGCTGGATCTGGAGGTGTCTGGCTACCCAGACTCGAACACGCTCGGAGTCTTTGCCTGCAGCGACTTCCGCAGCGTGGATGCCGCCAATTTGGCTGCACTTCACGGCGTGCCCGGGCCTGAGGTGCTTGCGACCACAATTGCCACTCAGAAGTCTCTGGCCTACCGGTTCTTTGCCCAACGAGGCTTCTCATCCCTTTGGGCCCATGCCCCGCTTCGCATAGAAGACCTGAAGCTGGATCTGCCATACGCCATCATTGTGAAGCCAGACAAGGGCAGCGGATCATTTGCTGAGCATCCGTGGGCATACCAACGCTACGACAGCCTGCGTCACTTCCATGACTGGCTGGTCGAGCAGCAGTTGCTGGATGCGTTCCTGGCCTATCAGAACGATCCTAACTCTTGGTACGGACGCTATCTCACGATGGAATACATCGGCGACAGCGACGTGTATACCGCGGCTGCCGTCGCTGGTCCGAATGGCGTTTCCGTATACGAATGCGGCCGTCTACGGTTCACTGGCGAAGCGCTGCAGTGCGAATGGATGCTGCTCGGGGACCGTCATACTCGCCACGACCAAATCGGTGAGATGATTCAAGCGCTTTATGACATCGGTCTGCGCCACTCCATCATCTATATTCAATGCGTTGAAAAGGACGGCCAACTGTGCGCGATAGACATCAACCTGCGCCCGGGAACGATGCCCGACCGCGCGTTCCACGGCCTGGGCTTACCTTTCTATCAGGCTGCATTGGCCTACATGCTGGGAAATGCCGACACCCTTGATTTCACGTGGGTCGCCCCCTATGTGGGCATTCGCCGCGTGGTGTTACCCTTGGAGCATGGCCGCCGAAAAGTCGGGTTCGGCGCCGGATGTGTCCCTTTGATTGAAGAGGTCGCTTACGATTCAAACCGTCCCTTCGATCTGGGTCATGCGTGGCCCATGTTTGCGGTAACCGGGCAGGACGCCACCCAATGCGCCCGACTTGCGGAATCGCTGGTCAGTGACATGCGTTTGTCGTCGCTGGCCCCCCTCTGAGGCTTCCCTCCTCACTGATCCTCTATGACGACCCCGATTCCCAGTCTTCCATTTCTAGATCAATACGCCCGGGCGCTTGACGAGGGCGACGCCGACCGTGCGCTCGATATCCTGCTTCAGGCCCGCGAAGAGCATCCCGCCTCCGGAGAAGCGCTCGCGCTGCTTGCCGCCCAGCATATGCAAATGGGTGCTTCGGATGCCGCGGAAGCGACGTACATTGCCGCCCTTCAGCTGTCCCCCGACCTTGCGACGACGAGATTTCAGCTCGGGTTGCTGCAATACACGAGTGGCCGCCCACAAACCGCGTTCCAGACCTGGCACCCCCTGGAATCGCTGGGCGAATCGCATTATCTGGTCCTGTTTAAACGCGCGTTCGCTACGCTGGCAATTGACGCATTCGAGGACACTTTGCGGCTCTTGGATATGGGCATGGCGGCGAATCAGGAAAATGCACCGCTCAATCATGACATGGGCATGCTGGTTGGGCAGATCGAGGCGTTACGCACCCATACGTCCAACGCTCCGCAAGACGAGGCCGCGACCCAGTTTGTCTTGGCATCCTACAAGCAGAATCTGTAGGGCCAATCATGATTGACGGCATTGGGCGGCTGGCCCAGCTTATCCAGCAGCGCGCGGTATCTGGTTCGCGCGCTGCAAACACCGACCGGACGGGCAAGTCTGTCACGGCCTCCAAGGCGGCGGAGCCTCCCGCCTTTACCGAATTGCTGAAGAGGGTCGCAAGCCTGACGCCGGACGATCCGGAGCGCGAGCGCAAGGCCTTTCGATATTTTCTGGAAGCAGCGCTCGTCTCCGATCTGGGCGCGAACCTCATCAACGATTCGAAATTTCATCAGCTTGTGGACATCGTGCAGCAACGCATGGAAGCCCAACCAGAATTGCTGGCGGCTAGCCGGCGTGCAGCGCGGCTGCTTCTGGACATACCCAAGGAGGCCTAGGTCGTTACTGCTTGATCCAGTCGATGAGGGAACGGCCGTCTGGGGCTTCCACGCCTCTCAAAGCCCTGTCCGCCATCGCCTGGAACTCCTCTGGTCGACGCAGTGCGCCGGCCAGAACGGCCTGCGCAAATCTGGTAGACAACGCCGCCGGGTCGAGCCGCAATGCAAGTTCAATATGGCGCGCGGCATCGGCGCCTCTGTTCTCGAGCGCATAGGCCACAGCGACGGCGCCGTGACTCTCGCCGAAATTCCGGTCCAGCGCCAAAGCCTGTTCGAACGCAGCCCTTGCCTGCGCGACGTTGCCGAGCAACAGGCCTGCCCACCCTAGCCCGTGCCAGCTTCCTATGTGCGCCGGCATCAGCATCGTCGCACGCTGGAAATCCGCTGCAGCGGCGGCGCCATCCTGCGTGAGCAAATGGGCAATGCCGAGCGACGACCAAGCGCGCCCTTCCCGAGGCCTTTGCTGCACCACCCGCGTCAACGTCGACATGGCGCCCGAAGCATCTTTCGCCGCAAGTGCCAGCGCCCCGGCGGCAGTCAGCGCTTCGGGCGAATCGGGCAACGAGGCCAAGGCGACGGCGGACCAACGCCGAGCCGCCTCGAACTGACCGGAATCAATCGCTATCAAACTGAGTACACCAGCCGCCTCAGGATTACGCTCTAAAGTCCCCGCGTCTCCCTCCCCCGCCGATAGCGCCGCTTCCAATCGCCCCGTAAAGTGCAGGGTCCGCAGCCGGTTCGCCCAGGCATGGTCGGGCAGATCGCCTATCCCCTCGAACTGAGACCAGACGGCCTCGGCCTCATCATATTTCCCCGCGTAATGCAGTAAGCCGGCAAACGCCGCGCGCAAGTCTGGATCCTGTGGAAACCGCCGGCAAAGCTCCGCCTGCGACGCCAGAGCCTCAGCCCAACGTCCTTGGGCTGCCCTCAGCGAAGCGCGCCGGTATTGCAGGTAGGGATCTTCGCCCGCTGCAGCCTGCGCTTGGTCCAAGTAACCCTCCGCCCGTTCGTGAAGCCCCAGCGTCAATGCCAGTTCAAAAGCTTCTACTGCCAGCGATGTGTTGTCCGGATCTTGCTGTAGGTATCCGTCGTAGCGGTCCAGACGGTCAATGGGATTCGACATGATGCGGCTTCCTATGCAGCAAGGTTCATTCAACGATCAAGCGTAACGCGATCCGCGACGCTAAAAATCAACGGAGGATTGCTGATATCGCGCTAGCTCCTGGCGAAGCATTTC
>Ga0213828_1000907_pt1 | contig 26428 bp, 20 predicted proteins | sample MC6MC0897MG_FD_180664 | JGI IMG/M metagenome (GOLD analysis project Ga0213828, IMG submission 180664) | Enriched soil aggregate microbial communities from Iowa State University, Ames, United States - MC6-MC0897-MG | ecosystem: Environmental > Terrestrial > Soil > Unclassified | place: USA: Iowa... | reverse complement strand
CTCTTCGGTAGGCTTGATGCACATCTTGGTGCGCACGTCGCCGTCCATGTTCATGTCCCAGGCGCTGGCATGGCAGACCACGTCGCGGTCCAGCGGCTTGATGAACTGGGTCTTGTCCCAGTACGACTTGGGCAGCGCGGGCATGCCGAGCGAGACGTAGAAGTCCTGCGCACGTTCGGTCATCTGCTTGGCGGTACGCAGTTCGGCCTCGCGCTGCGCCTTGAACTGCGCTTCGACGGTGGCGCTGTTGCCGCCGGCCTTGGCCAGCGCGCCGCTGAGGTTGGTCTGGTACTGCTTTTCCAGTGCGGCGGTGATGTCCAGGCTGCCGGCGCCAGGGTAGGGTTCAAGCTGGTCCCAGAGGTTGGACCAGTCCTGCTGCCACATGTTGCCGAGCAGGTGGGCGGCGATCAGGCCACCGTCGGTTTCGGCTTTGTCCTTGCCGTAGGTGTCGTCGAGCTTGGTACGGGCGTAGCAGTGCAGCTGTTCGTACATGGGCTTGACCTGTTCCCACAGGCGGTCGGTTTCCGGGCCGATCTGCTCGGGCGGCATGTCATAGCCGCTGCGCCACATCTGGCCGGCGTCGGCGAAGCCCATTTCCTTGGCACCTTCGTTGACGAGGCCGACGAAGCGCTGGTAGTCGGCGCGCATGGGTTTGGTGGTGGCGTGCCAGCCCTGCCAGGCGTCCAGCTGCTTGTCGTAGTCGCGGCTGCGGGCAAGGACCTGTTCGAGGTCGCCAAGCTGGCGGCAGGTGGCGGGGTTGGCGTCATCGGTGCAGTACTTGCCCGCGCCGTAGGCGCCTTCCATGCGGCTGGCGATGCGGGTGAGCTCGGAGAGCTTGGCCGGGTCGCGCGGGGCGGGCATGGAGGTCATGAGTTTGAGGAGGTGGATCTGGCGCTTGGTATCCTCGCTCATGGGCTTGCCGTCATAGGTGCCGGCCTGGGTGATCCAGCCGTTGAGGACGGTGAGCCAGCGTTCGTTGGCCTTGGCCGCCACGCGTTCGGAATCCTCGTTGATGTAGGTCGAGGAGAGCCACTGTGCCGAGGTCATTTCCGGGTACATGGCCTTGTACTCGGCGTTGACGCGGGCGATGAACTGGTCCGCGGTTTCGGTGGGGGTGGCAGCAGCCGCGGCGGGGGCATCGGCCGGGGTCGTTTCCTTCTGGCAGGCCGCCAGCGTCAGTGCGGCAGCGCTGACAGCCAGGGCCAGCAGGAGCGGGCGGTGGTTCACGGGGACATCCTTGGGTGGTGACAGACCGGCGAAGGCTAGTGAAGCGTCCGTCACACCGCAAGGGGCAGGGCAGCAAGCGTGAATATTGCTTGCCACCGGAAGGTCATGCCGGCTGTCGGTGGTATGGACGAACTCGCTCCGCCCCTTGGCTTTCAAGCCCTGCTGACGCATCAATCGACGGGTCCGGAAGCGCCCGGCGGACAGGCCTTGCGCCTTCAACGCTTCGCTTACCCGGCGCGAACCGTAGTTGCCACCGCTGGCTTGGAAGGCTGCCAGCACTGCCGCCGCCAGCGGCGTCGGGCGTGATGACTGCCGACGACGTGCAGCAGCGTAGACGCCGGAGCGGCTGACCCCACTACTGATGGTGCGAACAGGCGCGTCCTGGCTGAGGAGAAGATCCCTGTGACTCACTGGGCATCGGCACGTCGGCAAGGCATGGCCTTGAAAAGCCTGCGCCCGTCTGTTTTCAGCTTATGCCTGCTCGATACCTCCCACCTCACCGTAGTGGTCACCATCGCCGCAATTGCCATAGCAGCCTCCGGGTAGCCAGCCTCCTATTCCACCGCCGCCCCCACCCCCACCGCCCCCACCACCGGGGTTACCGGGGTTGGATGTGAAGCCATCCGTTGTTCCACCCGACTCTTCTGCTGTCTTTCCGCAAGGTTTTGCAACCGTAATATTGTTGGCACCTGTGATGAATCCTAGTTTAAATGAATACCTGACGTTGCCAACAAAGCTAGTCTCGCGCCAAGCTGCGGCACCCATTACTTTTTCACCCGCAGCGTCCAGATTCTTGAGGAATGCAGCGTTTGGTGCTTTGGACTTTGATACACCTGCCCTCACTGCATTGGCGATGTCGGACTGGGATACCGAAATTGTGAAAGGGAGCATCGGTAGCACGGTGCACGCAATGCCCACGCTCGCAAGCCCCAAGGTGGCATACGCTAGCTTGGCGTTTATTCTTCGCTTCTTCATTGAGATTATTTTCCTGGTTCTATAGGGAAAGGCCTGAGGTCAGGTTGAAAATGGGATTCGTACTTTTGTTGGTAGATGTCATTGAGCGTGGCGTTGAGTTGCAATGCCTCTGCTTCGCCATGCATTCTTTCGTCGAGTTCCAGCGGGGGGTTGAACATGAGCTCCCGGCTGACCGCTGCCGATGGATCGCCTCTCATTTCCAGTACACGTGAGATCGCATATGCATTCGAGTTCCCAGCCTTCCCGGTCGAGGCATAATGCGAAGCCACCATTTGCAGTGCGAACATGTTTCCATCCACCGCAGAGAGCATGAGTCGATCCAACGCTTCCTTGTCGGGCAGCCGTCGCGCGTCCAGTAGTGTCTGTGCGGTCCGGTCGCCGGACTGAGCGGTCTGTTCAAGCAGTCCGTCGGACGCCAGGTTGTAGGCATTCCATTGCAATGTGTTCGGATATCCATGCTTGTCCAGCCATCGTCGTTCGGCATCGGTCCGCCCGTCGAACGGGTCGTCTGTGAGCTGGATCGCGTCTCTTGATCTGGGGACTTCAGGGAACGGATTGCTGGCCGCGCGTGGTACATGCTTGGGATCTGAGGTATGTCCGGCTGTGGATGGTCCGTCCTGCACCCAATACCGATCTAACGATTCGCCGGCCGGCATCACGCTCAGTGTGTGAGGCGGCGATGAGCGGTTTTGTAGCCTATGCGCAATGGCGGCAATGAATGCGATCGCAACGATGCCTGCTATTGTGAATATTAAAGCGCGACGTTTCATTCCATCCATCCAGTTGCATGTACACCGAAGCTGGGTGCTCTTCAGTGGTTTGGTGTGGGGCGATTATTTTCGACGCGGCAATTGTTGCGGTATGTAGGGAAACTCTTATCGTGGAGTCAGGTGTTGCTTTTCCCGCGACGAAATGTGCGCTGTGCACCATCGCAGCCATGTTGTGTGGTGAGTGTAAGGGTCATTTCAGGGCTGAGCGTCGCGTCGAAAGTGGTTGTACGAGAGTGTCAGATTTTTTGTGTTCGGGCGATTCAGGCTCTCAGTAGTTCAGCCGGTTAAACCTGTCCTCGCAACGTATCGCAGACTGGGCAATCGCCTCTGTCCAGCCATGACTGGTACCTCGCCATTTGTTGGTGATGTTGCGTATCCCTAGCCAGATCGGCTTCATGGCAGCATCGTCGGTAGGGAAATGGCCTCGCGGTTTAATGACCTTTCGCAACCGTGCGTTGACGCTTTCGATGGCATTGGTGGTGTAGACGACGCGGCGGATGGCCGCGGGAAGGCAAAGAACGGAATCACCCGGTCCCATGCGCGTCGCTAGGCCTGCGTCACCATTGGGTAGCGCCGGCCTAGCGGATCCTCTTCAAACGCATCGAGCGCATATCCCGCATCGTCCAAGCTAGCGGCTTGGTGGAGATTGGCTTGAGTGCCATCGCAAGCGATTTGCGGTCCTCCCAGTTGGCGAAATCCAAGCTGTTGCGGATCAGGTGAACAACACACGTCTGGAAGATAGTGGCTGGATACACCGCCGCCAGAGCCCCGGGCATGCCTTTCAAGCCGTCGGTGACTGCGATCAGGATGTCATCGACCCCTCAGGTCTTGAGGTGGCTGAACACCTTCATCCATGACGTGGCGCCTTCCGTGGTCTCGATCCAGATCCCCTGAATGTCCCGGCTGCCGTCGGCTTGGACGCCCAGAGCCAGGTACACCGCCTTGTTGCGCACCACGCCTTCGTCGGGAACTTTGATCCGCAGGTCATCAAAAAAGACCACCGGATACATCTGCTCCAGCCGTCGCTTCTGCCACAGCATTACGTCCTCAAGCACCTCACCGGTCACCGAGCTGATGAAATCAGCCGATACCTCCGTCCCGTACTGCTCGGACAGGAAGGCGCGAATATCACGCACGCTCGTCCCGCGGGCGTACATCGCAATGATCCTGTCATCAAAGCCGGTAAACCGACGCTCGTGTTTGGGGATCAAAATCGGCTGTAAGCTGGACAACCGATCTGGTGGAGTGTCCAGCCGCACCGGGCAATCGTTGGTCAGCACGGTCTTCTTGCTCGTGCCATTGCGCCGGTTGCATGTCTCCGATGGAGGTTCTTCGCGCGCCCCATAGCCAAAGTGGTGGCTCAATTAGGCCCCGAGGGCGCGCTCATCGGCACTTTCTTCAGCGTGCCGGTGATCTCCTCGACCGGCGGCTATCATGCCATCGGGCAGCAAGTCCAACAGCGCCTTCGGCAGCTTGGAATAGAAGCCAGAGGCGGGCTTTTTCGGGCTTCTTCTTGGTGGACATAAATGTTCCTTTTCAACATGTTATGCCCGTACACAAAAATTCTGACACTCCCCCTGCGCTGCTCGCCCAACACGCAGCATCGCGTAGCCGGCACTCCGCTTCGGCGCTCCTTCAACGTTCGCAGGCAGCGAAGACGTCGCGGTCGCGCTTGTAGAGGCTGGTTTTTACCTGCATCAGCCCCAGTACCGACGGGAACAGGGTGTCATGGTCGGTGTATCGGGTCGCTCGCTCGCGCACACAGGCCAGGTTGAGCCCGCGGTTGGCGGCGAACGAGGGGGAGAACCACATCGTCATCGGGACCCGCGTCTGTTCCTGCGGTGCGATCGCATACGGTACGCCGTGCAGGAACAGGCCCTTTTCGCCCAGTGATTCACCATGGTCGGACAGGTAGATCATCGCGGTGTCGTAGTCGTCCATGCCCTTCAGCGTGCCGATCGTGCGCGACAGCAGGTGGTCGGTGTACAGCAGCGCGTTGTCGTAGCTGTTGGTGATCTGCTCGCGGCTGCACTTGCCGAGGTCGGCGGTGTCGCAGGTGGGGGTGAAGTGGCGGAAGCGGGCCGGGTAGCGCTCGAAGTAGCTCGGCCCGTGGTTGCCCAGCTGGTGCAGCACCACCACCCGGTCGCCGGGCCGGGCGCGCACCTGCGTGGCCAGGTCGTCGATCAGGATCTCGTCCATGCAGCGTCCGTTGGCGCACAGCTGCGGGTGCGTGGCGTCGTCCAGCGCCTGCATCGGCAGGCCTTCGCAGACCCCCTTGCAGCCGGACTGGTTGTCACGCCACAGCGTGCTGATGCCGGCGCGGTCCAGCACGTGCAGCAACGACTGGTGCGCGCGGATCTTTTTCTCGTCGTAGTCGTGCCGACCGTACGGCGAGAACAGGCAGGGCAGGGAGACTTCGGTGCTGGTGCCGCACGAATGCATGTCCGGGAAGTTGATCACCCCGGCCTGCGCCAGTTCCGGTGTGGTCTGCCTGGCATAGCCGTTCAGACCCCAGTTCTGCGCGCGTGCGGTTTCGCCCATCACGATCACCAGCAAGCGCGGCCGGCTGCCTGCGGCGCGCGGCGTGGCGGTGGCGTCGGTGCCGATCGGCAGCTTGGGCGCGCGCTGGATCGGATTGTCGCTACGCAGCGCCTTGGGCAGGCCCAGCAGGACATTGCCGGGAGTAGCCAGGTAGCGCACCTCGCGCTGGTTGCGCATCAGCGCCGACATTTCCTGGAACGACAGCATCGCCCCGCCCAGTGCCACCAGCAGCGACAGCAGCAGGAAGCCGGCGCGCCAGAGCAGCGTCTTGCCCCAGCTGCGCTTGACCAGTTGCACCCGCCACAGCACCAGCATCGGCAGCAGCGCCAGCAGCACCAGCGGCGCAATCAGCGCCGGGGTCATCAGTTCGCCGCTTTCCTTGTGGTCGGTGGCCAGCACATTGCGCAGCATGTCCGCATCCAGGTAGATGTGGTAACTGCCCATGTAGTGCGCGGCCATCGCCGTGCACAGCAGCAACAGCCCGATGACGACCTTGGCGTTCCACCGCCACACCAGCAGACCCATCAGCAGGCAGTGCGCGCCCACCAGGAACAGCAGCAGCGAGGTGGCAAAGCGCACGCTGCCCGGGTGGGTGGCCATGGCGCTGTGCCAGAACAGGCCATTGCAGGCCAGCGCGAAGAACACGCTGGTCAGCACGATCAGCGCTTCGGTCGACAGCTGCGGCCGCCACGACAGCAGGGTAGTCAGCGCAGGCAGGCGCGCGCTGCGCGGCAGGGCCGCGCTCATGCGGCCTCTCCCTGCGCAACGGTGGCAGGCACGGTCTGCGTGCGCGCGGCGACGCGTTGTACCAGCAGGTACAGCCCCAGCGAGAGGGTCCAGCAGGTGGCCAAGGTCCACAGGTCATGCGACAGGAAGTGGGCACCACGCAGTTGCTGGGACAGGCCGAACACGCCGCCGGCCACCAGCCCTACGGCCAACCCGCGCCAGCGCCACGCCGGGCGCACCAACAGCGCGAAGAAGTACAGGCTGACCCAGGCGAAGCCGGCACTGGAATGCCCGGCCGGGAAGCACACCCCGCGCGGCATGCCCGGCGCACGGCTGGCGAACAGACCCACGTACTCGCGGTGCCCGCCATAGCGGGCCAGGTCCCACGGGCAGTCCATGTTGGTCAGCGACTTGAGCAGCGACACCGCCCCGGTGCCCAGGGCGACCGCCAGCACCAGGTACAGCAACGGCCAGCGCCATGCCGCGGCGCGGTCGCTGCGCCAGGCGTGCATGCACAGCAGGATCGCGACCAGCGCCCCCAGCGTGCTGGCCCACTTGCCGCCCTTGTGCACCAGCTGGCTGGTGGCCCAGGCGTTCTGCAAGGCCCACTGCTGGCCTTCAAGCCGATAGAACTGGTCGGCCAGCCACTGGTCGCCGCCCATGCCCATCAGCACCGTGCTGGCGACCACGGTGAGCAACAGCGGCAGCCCCAGGTGGCTGCGCAGGAAACCCGGGCGGGCGGCTGCGGCCAGCGGAAGCGGGCCAAACGGTACGGCAGGAACTGAGGACATGGGCAAGGCGCCGGGCGGGGTGATCCGCGGCCATGGTCGTCAGCGGTGTGTCGGAGAGCGGTCGGAGCGGTGTTGCCCGCAGGTTAAGCCGCGACCACCGATGCCGGCGGTTCAGTCCTGCTCGTCGTCCGACGCCGCATCGGGGGCCAGGTGGGCCTGGCACCCGGCGCGCCATGCGCGGCCCGGTACCAACTGCCAGCGATTGCGGTTGCTGCTGCCGATGTCCACCACCTCTGCGGCGTCCACGCAGGGGCTCATGGCCTGGTCCAGCACCAGCAGCCAGCGTGTCTCCGGCGCCTGCTGCAGCCATGGACCGGCCTGCTGCCACTGTTCGTCCCACGGGCGCTTGAAGCCGAACTCGGTCACCGTGCGATCGGCCTGCAGCAGGTTCTGCTCGCGCCACGCCACCAGTCCCAGCTGCGCGTCCGGCCCGATCCGCTGGCCAACCCGCTGCATCAATGCCGAGGCCGAGCTGTAGGGGTCCAGCGCCGGCATCAGGCCCCAGCCGTACACGTTCCAGAGCAGGCCGGCGCACACCACCACCAGTGCACCGACGCGTCGCTGGCGCAGCCACACCAGTGCGGCCACCAGCAGCACGCCGAACCCGAGCACCCAGCCCCCCAGCAGTGGCAGCAGGCTGTCGGGCATGCCACGCCGGTCCAGCTGGGCATGCGCCCAAGGGCTTCCGCCCAGCAGCTGTACGCCGACGTACAGCGCGGCGGTGGCCAGCACGCCCACGTAGACCAGCAGCAGCCAACGCGGTCCGGTGCGTCGCAGCAGGCCAGGCAGCACCGGCGCAGCGGCCACGCACAGCAGCGGCAGCATCGGGAAAATATAGACCTCGCGCTTGCCCGGGCTGGCGCTGAAGAACACCAGCACCAGCACCGCCCACCCCAGCAGCAGCCAGTAGCGGCCATCCAGGCGCTTCAGCCGCCGCCACCACGCCGGCAGCAGCGCCGGCAGCAGCAGGCTGCCGGGCAGCCACAGCGTGGCCATCACCTGCAGGTAGTACCAGGCCGGCTTCACGTGGTGCCATGCATTGGCATAGCGCGTGCCGGTCTGCTTGAACAGCAGTTCACGCGCGTAGGCCTGCAGGCTGGGGTCGGGGGAGTGCAGGAGGGCAAGGCCCAGCGGCGCCAGCCACATCGCCGTGCCGAGCAGGAACCCCGGCACCAGCAGCCACAAGGCGCGCCCCCGGCCCGCGTGGCCGTCGTCGCCGCGCACCCGCCACCGCCACAGCGTCCAGGGCAACAGCACCAGCAGCGGCAGGAAGCCTACGCCCTTGGTCACCGTGCCCAGGCCGGCGGCGAACCCGGCCAGCAGCACCGCGCGCCGGTTGGGCGCCTCCAGCAGGTGCCGCAACAGCCCCCACATGGCCAGCGTGGTCAGCCCCACCAGCACCATGTCGATCTGCGCGCGCTTGGCCATCAAACCGAACTGCAGGCAGCTGGCCAGCGCCAGCATGGCCCACCAGGCAACCCGCCGGTTCCACAGTCGACGCCCCAGGTCCCAGCACAGCCACAGCGTCAGCAACGCCGCCAGCAGCGACGGCAGCAGGAACGCCAGGGTCCAGTTGCCCAGCAGCTGGTGGCTCGCGGCCTGCATCCACATGAACACCGGGGGCTTTTCGGCATACAGGTCGCCGCCGCGATGCGGCAGCAGCCACTGGCCACTGTCCACCATGGCGCGGGCAGCCAGTACGAAGCGCGGCTCATCCGGCGGCGAGGGCTGGCGCATGCCGATCCCGGCCAGCAGCGCCAGCACGATGGCCACGCAGGCGAGCAGATGCCAATGCTGGCGGGACAAGCGGGCTTCAGGCACGTCCGGATCCTTGGGCAAAACCAGTACTGTCTCCCCGACAGCGTAGGAAAAGCGTCGAAACCGGGCCATTGCGACCGGATTCCGACATGGATGCGGCTACCATGCGCCGATCCGTTCACGAGAGTCTGCCATGCGGCTCCTGGTCATTGAAGACAACCGCCAGCTGGTCGCTAACCTGTTCGATTATTTCGAGTCGCGCGGGCATGTTCTGGACGTGGCCCCCGATGGCGTCACCGGCCTGCACCTGGCCGCCAGCCATGCCTACGACGCCTTGATCCTGGACTGGATGCTGCCGCGCATGGAAGGCCCGGAGGTGCTGCGCCGGCTGCGCGCCGACCACGGCTCGGAAGTGCCGGTGATCATGCTCACCGCGCGTGACGAGCTGCCCGACAAGATCGCCGGTTTCCGCGCCGGGGCCGACGACTATCTGACCAAGCCCTTCGCGCTGCCCGAACTGGAAGTACGGCTGGAGGCGCTGATGGTGCGTGCGCACGGGCGCAACCCGCGCAAGCTGCTGGAGGTGGCGGATCTCAAGCTGGACCTGGCCACGCTGGAGGCGCATCGCGATGGCAAGGCGCTGCACCTGTACCCGGCCTGCCGCAAGCTGCTGGAAGTGCTGATGCGCGCAAGCCCCGGCGCGGTAACCCGCCAGCAGCTGGAATTCGCGCTGTGGGGCGATGAACCACCGGACGGCGACCTGCTGCGGTCGCACGTGTACGAACTGCGCCGCAGCGTGGACGGCCCGTTCCAGCAGAAGCTCATCCACACCCTGCCGCGGGTGGGGTACCGGCTGGGTGTGAGCGCCGCCGACAGTGCCGATGAAACCGCGTAAACCCGCGCCGCTGCATCGGCGCCTGGTGTGGTGGCTGTTGGGCTACCTGGGGCTGATCTCGCTGGCGGTGTTCAGCGTGGGCAACTACGTGCACGAACATGCCGAGCATTCGGCCTGGCGCGCGCTGCTCAACTCCGAGCTGGACAGCATCGTCAACCACATCGAACACGAGCCGCACTACCGCTGGCAGGACTCGGACACGCTGCGCCTGTTCACCGTGGATGGCAGCGAGCGCGTGCCCCCGATCCTGCGCACGCTGCACCCGGGCCTGCACGACGGGGTGGTGATCAATGGTCGGTCCAGCGCGGTGATGGTGCGTGATACCGCCACGCTGGGGCGGCTGGCGCTGGTGCTGGACATCAACGACTTCCACGAGCTCGAAGAATTCGCCACGCGCTGGGTGATGCTGGCCGGCGTGGTGATGATCATCGTGACCGTGCTGATGGCGTCCTTCGGCGTGGGCCGTCTGGTACGCCCGCTGCGGTCGCTGGCCCAGCGCATCGACGGGCTCAAGCCCGGCGTGCCGGGGCAGCGCGTGCAGGTGGACCCGCGCGGCAGTTCGGAGCTGTACGTCATTGCCGACGCGGTCAACGACTACCTGGCGCGCAACGAACAGTTCGTCGAACGCGAGCGCGTGTTTGTCAGCACCGCCAGCCACGAGCTGCGCACGCCGATCGCGGTGATCACCGGTGCGGCCGAACTGGCGCTGGAGCAACCGGGCCTGCCCGAACGCGCGCGCCAGCAGATGCAGCGCGTGCATCGCACCGCGCAGGGCGTGGAGCAGTTGATCCAGCTGCTGCTGGTGCTGGCCCGCGAACCGGCGCGGCTGGTCGCGCTCGGCGAGCGCATCGCGCTGGACCAGCTGGTGCCGGCCATCATCGAAGACCACCGCCACCTGATGGGCGACAAGGACCTGCGCATCGCCGTGGATGGCCTGGCCCGCATCGACATCATCGCGCCACCGGCGGTGGTGCAGGCGGCCATCGGCAACCTGCTGCGCAACGCCATCGAGAACAGTGGGCGCGGCACCATCCATGTGCACGTGTCCGACCGGGCCGTGGTGACGTTGCAGGATCCGGGGCATGGCATGAGCCCGGAGGAAATCGCCGCGGTGCACGCACGCCTGGCGCGTGGCGATCGCAACGAGCAGAGTGGGATCGGGCTCGAACTGATCGCCAAGCTCTGCGATCACCTGGGCTGGGCGCTGCAGCTGGAGCCCTGCGCGCCACGCGGCACCCGGGTGATTCTGGATCTGGGTGCGTCGCTGCCGCAGGCAGCAGGCGATGCGATGACGTAATCGACCTGGCGAACGCTGCACTGCAGGGTGGCGCAGCGTGAAGATGATGTTAACCTCTGGAAAGGCGCCGCTTTATGCGGCGCTTTTTTTTTCTTCGATCGACAGAGGATGGCAAGATGCCGACCGAAACCAGTACCGCGCTGATCACCAACGATATCGTCGGGCTTGGCCTGATTGCCGCTACGCTCGCCGTTATTTTCTGGGCAGCCAGTGGCCCGACCCCGCAGCTGAAAAAGATCTTCGCCTGGGTGCCGGCGTTGCTGCTGTGCTACTTCATCCCGGCCATCTACAACACCGTCGGCCTCATCGACGGCCACAACACCTCGCTCTACAACCCGGTCGCACGCGACGTGCTGCTGCCGGCCGCGCTGGTGCTGCTGACCCTGTCGATCGACCTCAAGGGCATTCTCAAGCTGGGCCCGAAGCTGCTGGTGATGTTCTGCGCCGGTACGTTGGGCATCATCCTGGGCGCGATCGTGTCGTTCCAGGCAATGTCATGGATCCACCCGGCAACCGTCGCGGGCGATACCTGGAAGGGCATGGCCGCACTGGCCGGCAGCTGGATCGGCGGCGGCGCCAACATGGTGGCGATGCGCGAAGTGTTCGGCACCGATGCCACCACCTTCGGCCAGTTCGCCGTGGTCGACGTGGCCTGTGCCAGCCTGTGGATGGCGGTACTGCTGTTCCTGGCCAACCGCGCCCAGCAGATCGACACGCGCAACGGTGCCGACACCCGGGCCATCGATGAGATGAAGGCGCGCATTTCCGCCTATGAGGCGCAGAACGCCCGCATTCCCAGCCTCACCGACCTGATGGTGATCGTGGGCGTGGCGCTGGGCGGAGTGGGCCTGGCGCATGCGATCGCCGCGCCGCTGAGCGGATGGTTCAAGGCCAACGTCAGCTGGGCCAGCCAGTTCAGCCTGGACAGCGCGTTCGTGTGGGTGGTGCTGTTGTCCACCGGGCTCGGCCTGGGCCTGAGCTTTACCCGCGCGCGGCGGCTGGAATCGGCCGGTGCATCGCGCCTGGGCACGCTGTTCCTGTACTTCCTGATTGCCTGCATCGGCATGCAGATGGACCTGTTGTCGCTGCTGGACCGCCCGTGGCTGTTCGCGCTGGGCGCGATCTGGATGCTCACCCACATCCTGGTGCTGTGGATTGCGGCCAAGCTGCTGCGCGCGCCGTTGTTCTTCTTTGCGATCGGCTCGCAGGGCAACATCGGCGCCGCCGCGTCCGCCCCGGTGGTCGCCGCCGCGTTCCATCCCTCGCTGGCCCCGGTGGGCGTACTGCTGGGCACCGTGGGCTACGCCACCGGCACCGGCCTGGCCTACGTCACCGGCCTGATCCTGAAATGGATGGCCGGCGCCTGACCGCCCAGCGAATCGCACGCCCCTGCAACGTCGGCATTCCTTCCCGGTAGTGCCGGCCGCTGGCCGGCTCTTCATGAACCCACCCACCAGGTAGTGCCGGCCGCTGGCCGGCTCCTCACGAACCCAACCTGCGCCAGGTAGTGCCGGCCGCTGGCCGGCTCCTCATGAACCCATGGTTTCACCTGGAGCCGGCCAGCGGCCGGCACTACCCGGTGCGGGGAGATGGCGTGGAGCCGGCCCACGGGGAGACGGCGTTGAGCCACGCGACGTCCAGAGTGTGGATCAGGTACCAGACCCTTTCGCAATTGCCCCGTAACGTGCGGCGTTATGCGCCACCCCGTGGCAGGGGGCATCACGGGTGGAATCTCCGCCGATGGCAATCGGCGTCCAGCCAGGACGATGCATGAAACCGCAGGGACTGTTCCGATGCTGTGTTACCGCGCTGCTGTTGTTGGCCAGCGCCACCGCCGTTGCCCAGACCGCGCGCATCGAGCGCGCCGATGTGCAGGCCATTACCGATGCCAGCGCCCGTGACGTGGCCGCGCTGATGGCCCAGCCGGGCTTCGCCGCCGCAGTGACCGGTGCACTTGCGGCGCGCCCCGACGGTGTGCCGCTGGCCCGGGTGATGGCCCGCTTCGATCCGCAGGCACGCACCCAGGCCACGCGCACGCTCGCCGCGCAGGATCGCCAGCTGCGTCAGACGAAGGGGCTGCCCGCCGCCGGCGCGGACCTGCTGCAACTCCGCGCCTACGTCCCCACCGGTACCCGGCTGACCGACGTGCCCGCCGCCCAGCTGTGGGTGGCGGTGTTGCCACGCGGCGACGACCGCCACTGGAGCACGCTGACCGCCTACGACCCGCAGGGGCGTCGCCACACGCTGGACGCGCGCACGGCGCCGGCCTTCCCGGTGTTGATCGTCGACGTGGATACGCGCACGGCGGTTGAAGAGGGCATGGCGCTGGTCAACGCGGGGCTGCAGGCGCGTGGCCTGCAATCGCCGGAGCGCATCCGGCTGGCCGCCAACGGCAGCGCCTCGCTCGACCTGACCCGGCTGGACCGCATCCGCCTGGCCGACGACCAGGAGCCGTGGGCGTTGGGCGGTGCGGAAGTGTTCGCGGTGGTGTCGGGCCTGCAGATCGGCGCGGCCGAACCCGAGATGGCCACGCTGACCCTGCCGTACCTGGACCACGACAACACCGACTACACGCCCGGCCAACCGCTGGTGATCTGGGGCAACTACCGCTTCGACGCGGCCAACGTGCAGCTGTTCGAGGATGACGGCGACACCAACTACCAGGACCTGCTGGTGGCCTTGACCGATGGCGTCAAGGCGGCACTGGGGGCGTTCGCACCGGAGTACGCGGTCATCGCCGACATCGCCGGCGCCATTCTCAAGGCGATGCCCACCACCTGGTTCGCCAACGACACCGACTACCTGGACAGCTTCTACCTGCTGCAGCGCGGGCAGGCCTACACCGACCGCATGGGCGCGGCCAACAATGCCAAGGTCACGCTGACCCCGGTGACGCTGACCGAATAACGCCCGGCCCTCGCGATCACGCTCACCGGGTGGGGTTTACACGCGCCGCCCGAACCAGGTGAGGTTCATGGGACGAGCGGGCCGATACCCCATTGGGCCATGAAAAAACGGCGGCGCTTTCGCGCCGCCGTTCCAGTATTCAACCGATGTCGCCGCTCAGCAGCAGCGGCCCCCGTTCCTGCCGCCGTAGCGCGCCTCCTGGCGCTCGCGGAAGAAGGTCTTGTAGTCCATCGGCACGCGGTCGGGATGGTTGTCGAGCACGTGGCGCACGTAGTTGTCGTAGTCGGGAATGCCGCAGCACAGGCGTGCGGTCTGCACCAGGCGCCGCCACAACCGGCGGTGCGCCTGGTACTGCCCAACCGGAACCAGTTCGGTACTCATCACAGGTCCGCCATCTGGTGCGGCTGCAGCGCCACGTACGGGGTTTCCTTGTCACTGCGCTGCGGATTGCGCCGCGCCTGCACGATGGTCTTGATCGCATAGAACAGGATCGAGAACACCACGAACAGGAACAGCACGGTCAGGCTGGTGTTGACGTAGGCATTGACCACGATCTGGTGCATCTGGTCCAGGCTCTTGGCCGGCGCGGTGATGGTGCCGGTGGCGATCGCGTCCTGGAACTTGTGCGCCTGCGCCAGGAAGCCCTGGGCCGGGTTCTTGTCGAAGATCTTGATCAGGCCCGCGTAGGTGGTGCAGATCAGCAGCCACACCGCCGGCACGCCGGTTACCCAGGCAAAGCGCTCGCGCTTCATCTTGAACAGCACCACCGTGCCCAGCATCAGCGCAATGCCGGCCAGCATCTGGTTGGAGATGCCGAACAGCGGCCACAGGGTCTGGATGCCGCCGAAGGGATCCTTCACGCCGGTGTACAGCAGGTAGCCCCACAGCGCCACGCAACCGGCGGTGGCGATGATGTTGGCCGTCCACGATTCGGTCTTCTTCAGGGCCGGGATGAAGTTGCCCAGCAGGTCCTGCAGCATGAAGCGACCGGCACGGGTACCGGCATCCACCGCGGTCAGGATGAACAGCGCTTCGAACAGGATCGCGAAGTGGTACCAGAACGCCATCATCGCGTTGCTGCCACTGGGGATCGCCTGGTGCAGGATCTGCGCGATGCCCACCGCCAGCGTGGGCGCACCACCGGCACGGTGCAGGATGGTCGGCTCGCCGATCGCCAGCGCGGTGGCTTCCAGCTGTTCGGGGGTAATCGCAAAGCCCCAGGTGGTACTGATGAAGTGCGCGGCCGAGGCGGCATCGGCACCGATCACCGCCGCCGGGCTGTTCATTGCGAAGTACACGCCCGGGTCGATGATCGACGCCGCCACCAGGGCCATCACCGCCACGAACGATTCCATCAGCATGCCGCCGTAGCCGATGTAGCGCATGTGGCGCTCATTGGCCAACAGCTTGGGCGTGGTGCCCGAGGCGATCAGCGCATGGAAACCGGACACCGCGCCGCAGGCAATGGTGATGAACAGGAACGGGAACATGCCGCCCTTCCAGACCGGGCCGTCGCCGCTGGCCGCGAACTGGGTCAGCGCCGGCATCTTCAGTTCCGGCATGACGATCAGGATGCCGATCGCCAGCGCCACGATGGTGCCGATCTTGAGGAACGTGGACAGGTAGTCGCGCGGTGCCAGCAGCAGCCACACCGGCAGCACCGAGGCGACGAAACCGTAGCCGATCAGCATCCAGGTGATTTCGATGCCGGTGAAGGTGAAGGCCGGGCCCCAGACGGGATCGGCGGCGACCTTGCCGCCGTACCAGATGGCCGCCAGCAGCAGGAACAGGCCGACCACCGAAATTTCCCCGATCTTGCCGGGACGGATGTAGCGCATGTACACGCCCATCAGGATCGCGATGGGCATCGTCGCGATCACCGTGAACATGCCCCACGGGCTTTCGGCCAGCGCCTTGACCACCACCATCGCCAGCACCGCCAGGATGATGATCATGATCAGGAAAGCGCCGAACAGCGCGATGGTCCCGGGCACCTGGCCCATCTCCTCGCGCACCAGGTCACCCAGCGAGCGACCGTTGCGGCGGCTGGAGATGAACAGCACCATGAAGTCCTGCACCGCACCGGCCAGGACCACGCCGACCACCAGCCACAGCAGGCCGGGCAGGTAGCCCATCTGCGCGGCCAGCACCGGGCCCACCAGCGGCCCCGCACCGGCGATCGCGGCGAAGTGGTGGCCGAACAGCACGTGCTTGTTGGTGGGCACGTAGTCCAGGCCGTCGTTGTTGAGCACCGCCGGGGTGGCCCGGGTCGGGTCGAGCTGCATCACCTTGTCGGCGATGAACAGGCTGTAGAAGCGGTAGGCGATCAGGTAGATCGACACCGCGGCGACCACGATCCACAACGCGTTGATGTGTTCGCCCCGGCGCAGTGCGACCACGCCCAGACAGAACGCGCCGAGCAGCGCGAGCGCGGCCCAGCCCAGCTTGGAAAAACCTTTCATGAGATTGCGTCTCCCTGGAGATCGTCGTAAGAGTCTGCCTTGGCACCGATGGGGTCAATGCAAACGCAGGTGCTTGCCGCTAGTACTTTGGTCGTAGGGCGCAACGTGGCGCGCGTGGGGATGCGGACAACGGCCCGGCACACGCGCGCGCCTGCACGGCACGCGAACGCCACCGCTGGAACAATGGGTTGCGGGCGTGGCGATTGGCGGCTGCCACCCGGGCGCCCATCTTGGTGGCTGGTTTCCTTTTGCTGGAGTCGAGATGAGCAGCCCAACCCCGGTGCGCGTACAGCGCACGATCCGTGGCATGGCCACCTCCGATGGCGCCGGCGTGCGCCTGACCCGGGTGATCGGCGGCCCCTCGCTGCCCGACCTGGACCCGTTCCTGCTGCTGGATGAATTCGGCACCGACCGCGCCGAGGACTACATCGCCGGCTTCCCCAGCCATCCGCACCGCGGCTTCGAAACCGTCACGTACATGCTCGACGGGCGCATGCGGCACAAGGACAACCATGGCAACGAAGGCCTGCTCACCCCGGGCAGCGTGCAGTGGATGACCGCCGGCCGTGGACTGGTGCATTCGGAGATGCCGGAGCAGGAATCGGGCCAGATGCGCGGCTTCCAGCTGTGGGTGAACCTGCCGGCGCGCGACAAGATGACCGACCCGAAGTACCAGGAATTCGCGCCCGAGCGCATTCCCGTCACCGCGCCCGGCGACGGCGTGCAGGTGAAGGTGATTGCCGGCCAGGTGGGCGAGGTGAGCGGCCCGATCGTGCAGCCGGCCACCGACCCGGTGTACCTGGACATCACCCTGGCCACGAATGCGCGCTGGGAATACACCTTGCCGGAAGGGCACAACGCGTTCGCCTACGTGTTTGAAGGCGGCTTGACGGTGGGGCAGGGCGAGGATGCCCGTCCGGTGGCGCGCCAGGAACTGGCGGTGCTGGGCGGCGGCGAACTGCTGCAGCTGCAGGCCGGCGCCGAGGGCGCGCGCCTGATTCTGGTGGCGGGACGACCGCTGCGCGAGCCGGTAATGCGCCACGGGCCGTTCGTGATGAATACCCGCCAGGAGCTGATGCAGGCCTTCGTCGATTTCCAGGAAGGCCGCTTCTGACCGGTCCTGCCGGCCGCTGGCCGGCAACCCCACCACGCCGCAACACCCCGGGTAGTGCCGGCCGCGGGCCGGCAACCCCATCACGCCGCAACACCCCGGGTAGTGCCGGCCGCTGGCCGGCAACCCCATGACGCGACAGAAGCGCGGGTATCCCCGGCCATCTCAGCGCCCTGCGGCGACCGCAGCAGGCGTGAGGTTCATGCCCTGGGTCAGCGACTGCAGCGCGCCAAGCTCCTTCGCATCGCCGGCGTACAGCGCGATCTGCGCGTAGCGGTTCTTGTCAAACTTCACCACGGTGATGCGACGCGTTTCGTAGCCCGGCGGCTGCTGGCCGCCCAGGTCGGGCTGGTACCAGTACAGCGATTCACCGGCGAACAGGCCCTTTTCCTGGCGCAACGGGCGGCTCAGCGGCAGGTTCGGGTCGCGTGCGGTCAGCATCAGGCTGAGCACTTCGCGGCCATCGCCGGTGCTGGCCTTGCACAGCACGAAGTCGGCCTGCGCCTGCTCCTGCCATTGCAGGCCGCTGTCGGCGGGCAGGGACGGACACACATTCGAGGACTGGGCCGAAATGGCCGCAGCGGACAACAACAGACTCAGGCACACGGCAGCGCGCAGGACGTTCATGGCTTCCCCCAACGGTCGAAGTGGCCGCGCGTCGTGCTGGCAGAGGGGTTCCGGGGGGCCGTAGACAACCCAGGCCGTCTGTGCGCATTTCCCCATGCGCGTCCCGGAGTACCTCGCCTGCCAGGTGACGGCGTGGTGATTCGGACCTTAACGGAATGTGACTGGATCTACAAATAACTGTTTCAGAGGGTTCGATCTGCGCGCCGTGAGGCGCCGAATCAGGCGGCCGGGGCCGCGTCGGCCCCGGCCGTCAACGCTCAGTGCGGCTCGGTGCCGATCCACTTGTAGGCGATGCCGCCGATCACGCCGCCCAGCAGCGGGGCCAGCCAGAACAGCCACAGCTGGCTGAGTGCGCCGCTGCCGGCAAACACCGCCACCGCCGTGGAGCGCGCCGGATTCACCGAAGTATTGGTCACCGGAATGCTGATCAGGTGGATCAGGGTGAGCGCCAGGCCGATCGCGATCGGCGCGAACCCGGCCGGGGCGTTGCCGTGGGTCGAACCCATGATGACCACCAGGAAGAAGGCGGTGAGCACCACTTCGCACAGGAACGCTGCGGCCACGCTGTAGCCGCCCGGCGACAGGGTGCCGTAGCCATTGCTGGCGAATGCGCCGGCCTGGCTGCCGTCGATGGCGAAGCCCGGGGCACCCGAGGCGATCTGCAGCAGGATGAAACCGGCCAGGATCCCGCCCAGCACCTGGGCCACGATGTAGGGCAGCAGGTCGCGCGCGGGGAAACGACCGCCGGCCCACAGGCCCAGGCTGACGGCGGGATTGAAGTGCGCACCGGAAACGTGGCCGAACGCATATGCGCCGGTGAGCACGGTCAGCCCGAAGGCCAGCGCCACGCCCACGAAACCGATGCCAAGCGGGTTGCCATCACCGCCGAACTTGGCCGCCAGCACCGCGCTGCCGCAGCCACCCAGAACCAACCAGAACGTGCCGAGAAACTCCGCGGCCAGACGTTTGCCCATGCTCATCGATCGTTCTCCACCTGATGCCCGGGACGGGCAGGCAGAACGTAGCTGAATCGCGGTTCATCGGGGTGAATGCCGCGTCAAGGCGCCGACGAACGGCACCGCCTCAATAGGTGGGCAGCGGAATGAATTCCTTGTCGTCGCCGGGAATGGTGCCGAACCGGCCGGCGTCCCAGTCGTGCTTGGCCTGCTCGATGCGCTCGGTGGAACTGGACACGAAGTTCCACCACAGGTGGCGCGGCCCATCCAGCGGTTCACCGCCCAGCAGCATCGCCTTCACCGGGGTCTTGGCGCGCAGGCGACCGCGCGCATTGAGCTCCGGGATGACCAGGTGCTGCGCGGGCAGGTCCACCCCGTCCAGCTGCGCCTCGCCTTCCAGGATGTACAGAGCGCGCTCGACGTGTCCGGTATCCAGGTCGATTTCCGCACCCGGATCCAGATCGATCGCCACATTCAACGTGTCGGCGAACACCTTCACCGGGGACTCTTCGCCATACGCACGCCCGGCGATGACGCGCAGCCAGGCACCGTCGCGGCGCTGTTGGGGCAGGGTGGCCGCCGCGTGGTGGAAGAAGCCGGGATCGGTTTCCTCGAAACTCTTCGGCAGCGCCACCCAGGTCTGCATGCCGTGGATGGGGTGGTCGTGCTCGCGCTCGGGCGGCGGGGTACGTTCGGAGTGCGCGATGCCACGCCCGGCGGTCATCCAGTTGACGTCGCCGGGGCGGATCACCTGGTCCGACCCCAGCGTATCGCGGTGGCCGATCGCACCGGACCACAGGAAGGTCACGGTGGCCAGGCCGATGTGCGGATGCGGACGCACGTCGATGCCGGTCCCCGGCGCAAGCACCGCCGGACCCATCTGGTCCACGAACACGAACGGACCGACGCTGCGCGCCTGCAACGTAGGCACGGCGCGGCGCACCTGCAGGCCGCCGATATCGTGGACACGGGGCGCAATGATCGTCGTCATGCGGGCTTTCTCGCTGGCGTGGACAGGCCAGCAGGATCGCACGCAGACACCCCCCCTGCATGCCCCATTCGGGCAACAGGGTGTTGCGGCAACAGGCCCATGACGACAGGCAGCCGGGCAGAGCCCGGCGCTACGCGTTGGCGGTTCTGCCGTCACCGGCCAATTATCGGAGGCGGGGTGGGTCAGGTGGCGGGGGCGTGAGCGCCATGGATGGCGCGACCAAGCCCCCACGGATGGGTTCACGGCGTCCCCCGCCACCTGACCCACCCCGCCAGCCCCGATCCAATCCAGAGCCGCATCACGCTCTTTGCTTGCGCTCTGGCCGTCGCCCTTGCAGTTGCAGTTGCAGTTGCACTTGCACTTGCACTTGCACTTGCATCAGCAGCCGCCGGGCGCAGCCCGGCTCAGATCACCGGCTCACGCAACACCGCAGCATCCCAACCCGGGCGCGGCGCGAAGCGATCGCCGTGCCGCTGCTGCAGCACCTTCAAACGCTCCACCAGCGCGTCCGCACCCGTGGCCCGGATGTACTGGATCGGGCCGCCGCGGAACGGCGCGAACCCGGTACCGAAGATCACGCCTGCATCCAACAGATCCGCATCGGCCACCACCCCATCGTGCAGGCACGCCACCGCCTCGTTGAGCAGCGGCAGGATCAGACGGTCTTCCAGATCCGCAGGCACCTCCTGGTTGGCCGGCACGTCCGGCTTCTGCGCGCGACCGTTTTCCCACGTGTAGATGCCCTGGCCATCCTTCTTGCCGCGCTTGCCCTGCTCGACCGTCTGCAATGCAGCCGGAATCTGCAGGCCCAGGAACGGCGCCAGCTCCTTGCCCACGCCGGCGGCCACGTCCAGCCCCACCGTATCCAGCAGTTCGATCGGGCCCATCGGCATCCCGAACTTCACCGCCGCCTTGTCGATCACCGGGCCGGGAATGCCTTCCGCATACGCCGTGGCTGCTTCCAGCATGTACGGGAACAGCACGCGGTTGACCAGGAACCCGGGCGTGCCGGCCACCGGCACCGGGAACTTGCCCAGCGCCTTGCAGAACGCCGCCAGCCGGCGCTCGGTCTCCGGGGCCATGCCGTCGTGGTGGATGATCTCCACAAGCGGCATCTGCGCCACCGGATTGAAATAGTGCAGGCCGGCAAACTGCGCCGGGTGCTCGATGTGGTCGCGCAGCTCAAGCAGCGGAATCGAGGACGTGTTGGTGGTCAGCAGCGCACCGGCCTTCATCTTCGGCTCCAGCGTCTGGTACAGCGAACGCTTGGCGTCGGCATCTTCGATGATCGCCTCGATCACCAGGTCGGCCAACGCCACGCCTTCACCGGCCAGGTCGGCCTTCAAGCGCGCGGCCACCGCCGGACGCTTGCTCTCGTCCTTCACCTTCTTGGCGAACAGCGCCTGCGCGCGTTCCATTGCCGGGTCGATGAAACGCTGCTCACGGTCCTGCAGCGTCACGTTGAAGCCCTTGTAGGCCGACCACGCCGCGATATCGCCGCCCATCACCCCCGCGCCCACCACGTGCACGTGGCTGATGCCATGGTCCTTGCCCCCCAGCGCCTTCAGGCGTTCGGTGAGGAAGAAGATGCGGATCAGGTTGCGCGCGGTCGGGGTGCCCGCCAGCTTCACCACCGCACGGCGTTCGGCGTCCAGGCGGGTCTGGATCGGGCTGCCGCCGGTGCGTGCCCAGGTGTTGATCAGCGCGTAGGGGGCCGGGTAATGGTCCTTCTTGGCCTTGCGCGCGACCTGCTTGGCCATCTGCGGGGCGAGCAGCTTGCGCGCCAGCCAGGTGTTGGTGGCCCAGGCGGTGGCGCGCTGCTTGAACGGCCGGGTGGTGCCGGTCAGCGCGAGTGCCACGGCGGTATCCAGCAGCACCGCCGGTGCCACGACCTTGTCGACCAGGCCAATGCTGCGCGCGGCCGATGCCGACAGGTTGCGACCGGTCAGCATCATGTCCATCGCCGCCGGCGCGCCCACCAGCTGCGGCAGGCGCGAACTGCCCCCCCAGCCGGGGAAGATGCCCAACTGGGTTTCCGGCAGGCCGATCCGGGTGGACGGATCGTTGGAGGCCACGCGGTAGCGGCAGGCCAGCGCCAGCTCGGTGCCGCCGCCCAGGCAATGCCCGTGAATGGCGGCCACGGTCGGGCAGGGCAGCTCGGCCAGCTTCTGGTAGGTGCTCTGGCCGCGGCGGATGGCGTCGTTGACGGTGCCACGGCGGTCGAATTCCTGGAACTCCTTCAAGTCCGCACCGGCAATGAAGCCGGCCGGCTTGATCGACTGGACCACCACCGCCTTCGGCGGGTCCATGGCGATGCGTTCGATCAGGTCGCCCAGTTCCAGCAGCACGTCCTGGGACATCGCGTTGACGCTGCTGTCGTGGCGGTCGAGGCTGAGCACCACCACACCATCATCACGGATCTGCGGGTGCCAATGTGCGAAGCGGAGCCCATCGAAGCCTGAGAGCATGGGAACGTTCCATCCGGTTGTGTATGGAGAAGGGGGCTATGATCCAGAGGTTGTTTCCTCCCCGTCAAATCCCAATAGCTGGGGGATGGGCAGGCCCGGTTCAGTGCCGTGAGCGGGAACCTTAACGGAACGGTGGTTAAAAGCTGGTGCGGCGTCGTGTGATCGGTCGCTGAACTTTTCCCGGGATTGGCAGTCTCATTGCTCGACGTTGGTCGGGCTGACAGGAGTGCGGCCCCACATGGCCGAGGTTGAAACACCACAGGAGCTGGACCTGGAGCTGGTCCGGCGCGTGCAGCGCGGCGAGAGTGCGGCGTTCGATGTCCTGGTGCGCAAGTACCAGCATCGGATCGTGGCACTGATCGGGCGCTACATCGCCGACTGGAGTGAATGTCAGGACGTCGCACAGGACACGTTCGTCCGCGCGTACCGCGCGATCGGCAGTTTCCGGGGCGACGCCCAGTTCTATACCTGGTTGCACCGGATAGCCGTGAATACTGCCAAGAACCACCTTGCCGCCCACAACCGCCGCCCGCCCACCGATGACATCGACATCGGTGACGCCGAGCAGTTCGACAGCGGCACCCGCCTGCGCGACACCGACACCCCCGAGCGCGAGTTGATGCGCCAGGAGCTGGAGCAGACGGTGATGAAGGCGGTCGCGGCGTTGCCGGAAGAACTGCGATCAGCCATCACCCTGCGCGAGGTGGACGGGCTGAGTTACGAAGATATCGCGCAGAAGATGGGGTGCCCGATCGGCACCGTGCGGTCGCGGATCTTCCGCGCCCGCGAGGCGATCGACACTGAACTTCGGCCGCTGCTGGATATCGGCAGCGCCACCCGCGAGAAGAGCCGCGTATGAGCGAACACATGCCAACCCCTGGAACCACCGGCACCGCGCCGGACAAGATCGACACGCACAACCGCCAGCAGCTGTCGGCGCTGATTGATGGGGCGCTGTCGCCCGACGAAGCGCGCTTCATGCTGCGCCGCCTGGAGCACGACGAGGCGCTGGCCGGTTGCCACGAGCGCTGGCAGTTGCTGGGCGACGTGCTGCGCGGCCAGGCCTGCGCCCCGGCCCCGGTGGATTTCGCCGCGCGCGTGCGCGGTGCGGTCGCCGCCGAACCGGCCCCTCTGGCACCGGTGGCGCCGGTCGAACGCAACCGCGAACGTCGCGGCGGCTGGCGTCGGTGGGGCGGTGGCGCCGCGCTGGCCGCCTCGGTTGCGGCGGTGGCGATGTTCATGACCCGCGAACAGCTGCCCAGCGAGACGCCGCTGGACGCGCCCGCCACCACCATCATCGCCAGCCAGGCCGAGTTGCCGCCGAGCGCCCCGGCCGTCGCGCCTGCGTCGGTGGACGCGGCCGTCGCCGTGGCCGCCGTGCCGGCGGCGGCAGTGGCGGCCGCCAGCCGTCGCCAGGACGTGGCCGCCGTGCGCCGCGCCAGCGCCACCCGTACCCAGCAGGCCGCGCGCAGCGCCGGCGAACGCAGCGCCGAGCCGCAGCGTGCCGTGGCCAGCCAGGCGGTGCCGGTGCCGGTGATGCCCGCCGCCACTGCCCGTGCCCTGCCGTTCGGCGACGTCGCCGCGCTGCAGGCCAAGCCGTGGCCGCGCTCGACCCTGGCCCCGGCGGCTGGCGGGGCGCTCAACGCCAGCTTCTCCACGCAGGAGCCGCAGGCCGCGTTCTACCCGTTCGAGCCGCGCCTGCAGGAGGTCGATCCGGCCGCTCCCGCCCCGCGCCGGCATCGCGACTGACCCTGTCGTCGCACCCGCTCATGCACACGTTGCGTCCGGCCCCGTGGCCGGAACGCCCCCGCTTTTCCCCACGTCCCGATCCGGAGGCTGACGTCCGATGACTCCCCGCATGCGTAGCCAGGCCATGACCCTGCTGGCCCTGACCCTGCCATTGATCGCCTGCGCCCAGGCGCCGGCACCCGCCGCTCCCGTGGCCGCCGCCCCCGCCGCGGCCCCGCGCGCCCCCGCGCCGCAGCTGGTCAGCGGCCTGCCGGACTTCACCAACCTGGTCGAACAGGTGGGCCCTGGCGTGGTCAACGTGGAAACCACCATCGTGCGCAGCAACCGCCAGGCCCGCGGCATGGGCCCGGGCGGCGGCGATGAGATGCCCGAATTCTTCCGGCGCTTCTTCGGCCCGGACTTCCAGATGCCAGGGCAGGGCCCCGGTGGCCAGGACGACAGCCCGCGCATCCAGGGCCGCGGCATGGGCTCGGGCTTCATCATTTCCGCCGACGGCTACGTGCTGACCAACTACCACGTAGTCGCCGACGCCAGCGAAGTGAAGGTCAAGCTGGGCGACCGCCGCGAATTCACCGCCAAGGTGATCGGCAGCGACCAGCAGTACGACGTGGCCCTGCTCAAGATCGACGGCAAGAACCTGCCTACCGTGCGCGTGGGCGATTCCAACACCCTCAAGCCGGGCCAGTGGGTGGTGGCGATCGGCTCGCCGTTCGGGCTGGACCACTCGGTCACCGCCGGCGTGGTCAGCGCCGTCGGGCGCAGCACCGGCGGCGCCGACCAGCGCTACGTGCCGTTCATCCAGACCGACGTGGCCATCAACCAGGGCAATTCGGGCGGTCCGCTGCTCAATACCCGCGGTGAAGTGGTCGGCATCAACTCGCAGATCTTCTCCGCCTCCGGCGGCTACATGGGCATCAGTTTCGCCATCCCGATCGACCTTGCCATGGGCGCGGTCGAGCAGATCAAGAAGACCGGCCGGGTCAGCCGGGGCCAGCTGGGTGCTGCCGTGGGGCCGATCGACGGGCTCAAGGCGCAGGGCCTGGGCCTGTCCGACAGCCGCGGCGCACTGGTCAATGAAGTGGTGCCGGGCAGTGCCGCGCTGAAGGCCGGGGTGGAACCGGGCGACGTGATCCGCTCGGTGAACGGCAGCCCCATCAACACCTTCAGCGACCTGCCGCCGCTGATCGGCGCGCTGCCGCCGGGCAGCAAGGTCCGCCTGGGCGTGGTCCGCGACGGCAAGGAGCGCGACATCACCGCCACCCTGACCGAGTTGGCCGAGGATGCCGAACGCGGCCCGGCCCGACCCACCGCCGAGGCCGCAGCGCCGCAGACCGGTTCCAACGCCCTGCTGGGGCTGGAGGTGGCCGACCTGACCGCCGCCCAGCGCAAGCAGCTGGGCCTGGGGGCGGGCGAGGGCGTGCGGGTGACCCGCGTCAATGGGGCATCGGCGCGCGACGCCGGTGTGTCGCCCGGCATGGTGGTGCTGCAGGTCGGGCGTACCCCGGTCGGCAGCGTGGCCGCGCTGGACAAGGCGCTGGCCACCTACAAGAAGGGCGATGTGGTCATGCTGCTGGTCCGGGCCACGGGCAACAGCGCCTTCGTGGCGATCAAGGCCGGGCAGTAATCCCCGCCAGCACTACGTTTCCGGGCCCGCTTCGGCGGGCCCGGTCGTTTCTGGCGGGCCGATCACGCCAATCGCCGACGGTCGCACGCGGGACCGGGCCGGCCATGCGATAATGCGCAGTCATCCTGACGACGCGACGCGCCGCCGCCACCTATGTCTTCTGATTCGATGCGATTCATCCGCAACTTCTCCATCATTGCCCACGTCGACCACGGCAAGTCCACGCTGGCCGATCGCATCATCCAGCTTTGCGGCGGCCTCCAGGCCCGCGAAATGGAGGCGCAGGTGCTCGACTCGAACCCGATCGAGCGCGAGCGCGGCATCACCATCAAGGCCCAGTCGGTCTCCTTGCCCTACGTGGCAAAAGACGGCCAGACCTACCACCTGAACTTCATCGACACCCCCGGGCACGTCGACTTCTCCTATGAAGTCAGCCGCTCGCTGGCCGCCTGCGAGGGCGCGCTGCTGGTGGTCGATGCGGCCCAGGGCGTGGAAGCGCAGTCGGTCGCCAACTGCTACACGGCCGTCGAGCAGGGTCTGGAAGTGGTGCCGG
>Ga0213828_1000905_pt1 | contig 26490 bp, 29 predicted proteins | sample MC6MC0897MG_FD_180664 | JGI IMG/M metagenome (GOLD analysis project Ga0213828, IMG submission 180664) | Enriched soil aggregate microbial communities from Iowa State University, Ames, United States - MC6-MC0897-MG | ecosystem: Environmental > Terrestrial > Soil > Unclassified | place: USA: Iowa... | reverse complement strand
GGCAATGTTTTTCTGTGCGAAAGCGAAGCGTCAGCGACAAAGCGTCCAGTCGGAACGGAAATCAACCACACGTTATGGTGATGAGCCTTTTTTTAAAAATAGTAACAATTTTTTAGAAAACAGCCTTGTTTAATAGCTACGGAGTTTGTTTTTGTAAATATGTATCATATAAGTGATGAAGCGCATCTTCACCAGTCATTTCTAGAATTGTTTCATCATTAAAAACAAGTGTTACATTTGTAGAAGCACTATCAATCATATTGTCTGTTAAAGTGCATGTAACCCTTACTACACCGGGTTCCGCGAGTTGTTTTTTCATGGCATTATCCCACGTTTGCTCAGAAAATAGTGGTGCCTGCCATGTACCTTTCACATGAAGCTCATTTTTTTCAGCGTCATAATCCCAGCGTACGTCACGTAAAATAGTTTTAAATAGGTCATTAACTGTAAAGGATGTATCTTTATAGTTAATGTCAATTGCTCGTATAGCATGTACATCGCGACTAACTGCACTAGCTGCGGAGTTTGCTGCTGAATTTATGCCAGATGCTGCATCTTTAATTTCAGAAAGCCGATCTCCACAGCCAGCTAGCAACGCACAGAGGCATGTTATACTAGCTACCTTTGTCATCCATTTCACAAGTAGTCCCTCCAGTTTTGCAAGTTGTTACTACTATATTAACGAAAAGAAAAATACGAAGAAAGGGCATGAAGGAGGCAGATTGTGACGGTTTTGCAACGATGCGAACTCCACTCGAATGTCAAGAGAATCGGAAGTTTCTGTATCTGAAAATTCAGTAAAATTATAAAAAGGAGTGGTTTGTGATGAAGATTAATGATGAATTACTTGAGCGATTAGGGACTTATTTTGTGTACCATAGTGTATATGAAAACTATGGCATTACCTTTGAAAATTTTGTTGAGCGTTGGTTACGAGGAATACTTGAAGTATAAAGAGAAGGGAATAAGAAGAGTCGTGTTCAGCACTTGAACACGACTCTTTACTGCATTATTTGAAATAATTAGTAATAAATTGGTTGGCTTCTTGCCAGTTATAAACTCGTACGACATTGTTAGGAACAGCAAGACGGTTATACGGAGTGTCAAATAATACGACGGGTATTTTTAATTCCTCCGCAAGTATGACCGCATTATCATGCTTATCCTCAAAAAATGCCTCAACACCATGTTTTTTAGCTACGGAAACCTTATCATGGCTACCGATGAGCTCAATATGATCGTATGGAATTGACTGAGCTTTAAACCAATTTACCGTAACATCAGATACATTCTCACCACGAGCAGAGATGTAATAAAGCTCGTAGTTATCTTTCCATGCATGTAAAATATCTTTCGCATCTTTAGCCGCTTCAGATACCTCGTACATATAGGGTTCATTTTCTTTAAACCATGTATTAAATGCAACACGATCAACAGGGTGGGGAAATGCTGATAAAAAATCATATTCGCACACATCGTCAAGCGTAATATTTACATTATATTGTTTATTGATATGTGGAATGAGTGTACTAGGACATGTCACTGTCCCATCAATATCAATTCCAAAGCGGGGCTTATTCATGCTAGCACCTCCCTAGGCGTTCGCTTTTTCTGCTTCTTCAGCAGCGCGTTTTTCTGCCATTTCAGCTGCTAATTTATCGATTTCCTTTTTCAGCTCTTCAACCATTGTTTCTTCAGGCACTTTACGAACTGTTTTGCCTTTCATAAATAGTAAACCTTCACCACGTGCACCAGCAATACCGATGTCTGCTTCACGTGCTTCACCAGGTCCATTTACCGCACAGCCAAGAACAGCTACTTTTAATGGTACAGCAAGTGTAGAAATATATTCTTCTACTTCATTAGCAATGGAAATTAAATCAATTTCGATGCGACCACATGTTGGGCATGAAATAAGCGTTGCCATATTAGAAGCAAGACCGAATGATTTTAATAGCTCACGTGCTACTTTTATTTCTTCGACAGGGTCAGCAGATAGAGAAATACGTAAAGTATTACCAATACCTTTTGATAGGATTGCTCCAAGGCCAGCTGCTGATTTTACAGTACCAGCAAATAGTGTACCTGATTCAGTAATCCCTAAATGTAGAGGATAATTAAAGGCTTTAGCCGCTTTCTCATAGGCTTCTATCGCAAGATTTACGTCTGACGCCTTCATGGATACGATAATATCGTGGAAGTCCAAGTCTTCTAAAATTTTAATATGGTGAAGGGCAGATTCTACCATACCGTCCGCAGTAGGATAACCATATTTTTCTAGAATGTGACGTTCTAATGAACCAGCGTTTACCCCGATGCGGATTGGAATTCCTTTAGCCTTAGCTGCAGTCACAACGGCCTCTACTTTTTCCTTACGCCCGATATTACCTGGGTTAATACGAACTTTATCGATACCATTTTCAATTGCTTTTAATGCTAATTTATAGTCAAAGTGGATATCAGCTACTAATGGAATATTGATACGCTTTTTAATTTCTGCAATCGCATCTGCTGCACGTTCATCTGGTACTGCGACACGAACAATTTGACAGCCCGCTTCCTCAAGACGAAGAATTTCTGCTACTGTTGCTTCAACATCATGTGTTTTTGTTGTACACATACTTTGAATGAATAATTCATTACTACCACCAATTGTTAAGTTACCGACACGCACAGGACGTGTATTTGTACGGTGACAAATTTCACTCATTAACTTTCTCTCCTTTTCGGGCCATACTTTCGACCGTCACTGACATTTATTTTAGCAGTGTAAGAAAATAAGGACAAGGAAGAAACGCTAACTTTTCATTTTCCACATTTGTTTTCAAATTCAAATGACAGAGGAAGCTTAATATTTTCACCAGGGACAAGTGCCTGTAATTGTAAGTGTGGATTCAATTCATAAAATAATTGTAAGCGTTCAGGAAAGGTCATGGGTACTTTTGCGGGATGTAGTGCAAATAAGCTGTGGATAGTATCGCCTGGGATAGTCTGTACGGTGATATAGTTTGGTTCTCGCTGCTTTTCACAAATAGCGTTTTCTGTATCTTTCGGATAAAAGGCAGCGAGCTGCAATGACCCCTCTGTTAAATCTACTTTTATGACAAAAGCAAAAATAATGATGATGGCTGTTAACACTAATGCACGCAAAAAATCCCCTCCTTTTCTACACTATATTTAGAAGAGAGGGGAATCATGCACATTATTTTGCAATTGGTTGTTTTGGATATTTTATGAGGGCTACAATTAATAGAGTTACCGTTAAAAGTAAAGAAAAAACAGAGATAATTGTACTGTTAATTTGTAAATAATCTGATAACATACTTAAAAGAACAGCCCATGTCATGGCAAATGTTGTAGTACGCCAAATATGACGGTATTCACCGCGACGCTTCATGACTTTTAAAATAAATAGACCTGCCAAAGCATAGAGAGCAATTTGTGTAAAAATAAGCATCGTTGTAAAAACAAAAAGCATGATGAATGTCACGGGATACAATAACCATTTAATGTCTTCTATGTATTCAGTAATACCATTTACACTATTCATATCAAATGTATCAACAGAAATACCAGCCGTAAAACGACCAAAAGAGAAAACTGTAACAATAGTAATTAGAAGAAAGGTATATTGAATGACTTTTCCGATAGGTAATAATCGATAGGCAGCAAGTTTTTTTGGATGAATTAAGCTATCGATCAATAGTTGTGAGTGTTTCATAACATATCTCCTCCAATCGCTATTCTATCATGTTCAACTTTGACAAGATATGAAATAAGTAATAATAACTGAGAATACGATATTGAAATGTTAACATTGTGTAAAAAAGTTAAAGGTTTTCTTTACTTTTTGTACACTATCATTTAAAGATTAGGAATAGAGTAGTATAGACGTAGGAATTGGAGCGAATACAATTGACAATAGATTGGCAAAGCATACTGTTTCAATTTTTAGGCGGTTTAGGAGTCTTTTTATTTTCCATTAAGTTTATGGGGGATGGGCTCCAAAAATCGGCAGATGATCGACTGCGTGAGTTGTTAAATCGTTTTACAACAAATCCTTTAATGGGTGTATTAGTGGGCATATTTGTGACGATTTGTATACAGTCGAGCTCTGCAACGACAGTGATTACGGTTGGGTTAGTGAGTGCAGGCTTTTTAACATTGCGTCAAGCAATCGGCGTCATCATGGGTGCGAATATAGGCACGACAATAACCGCATTTATTATTGGTATTGATATTGGCATTTATTTTTATCCGTTACTAGCGCTTGGTGCTGGGTTGTTATTTTTCTTTAAGAAAGCCACATACCAGCATATTGGGCAAATAGTATTTGGCTTTGGTGGATTATTTTTAGGATTAGAGCTTATGAGTGCAAGCATGCAGTCGCTTCATCAATTAGCTGACTTTGAATCATTAACGCTGCATCTAAGTAATCAGCCCATTATAGGAATTTTTCTTGGGACAATATTCACATTGCTTGTACAAAGCTCAACAGCGACCGTCGGTGTACTACAGGGCTTATATGCTGAGCATTTAATTGGCCTAGATAGTGCATTACCCATTTTATTTGGAGAAAATATAGGCACAACGATTACAGCAGTTTTAGCTTCGCTCGGTGCTTCTATATATGCTAAGCGTGCAGCGATGGCACATGTACTATTTAATGTGATAGGTACTATTATTTTCATGGTGTTCTTTACACCATTTATGCATTATGTTCAGTGGGTTAGTGAGCTATTCCATTTAGAAGCGAAAATGCAAATAGCGATAGCGCATGGCTCGTTTAACGTTATTAATATGATGATTCAGCTACCATTTATTGCAGGATTGACTGCACTTGTCACGAAGATAGTTCCTGGACATGATGGAAATATTGATGTAACAACGAAGCATTTAGATCCATCATTTATTGATTCCTCTCCAGCGATTGCACTTGGTCAAGCAAAGGAGGAAGTGTTACGCATGGGTGAGCATGCACTCCGTGGTCTAGAAGAAACATTTTTATATATGAAAACAGGTGAAGCTACACTCATACCTACAGTTTTACAGTTAGAAGTGGCGCTCAATCATTTAGACGAGGAAATCACGAATTATTTAGTAATGGTGTCTAAGCAGCCACTTTCTCGTGCAGACTCAGTAAGACATCATACACTTTTAACAAATGTTCGAGACATTGAACGTATAGGTGATCATTTTGAAAATATTTTAGAGCTTTTACAATATAAAGATCATCACGAGGTAAGTTTAAGTAAGTCAGCACGACAAGATTTAATAGGCATGTTTAGTTTAGCCATTGAAGCTGTTCGTAAGAGCATAGAGGCTCTAGATACGGCGAGTTTAAGCTTAGCACAGGAAGTAACAGAGCTCGAAAGTTTGATAGATGACATGGAAGATAAACTAAGACAAAAGCATATTGCACGCTTAAATACACATGAATGTAATGGAGCGGCAGGAATCGTCTATACGGATATCGTTAGCAATTTAGAGCGTATAGGAGATCATGCAGTTAATATAGCGGACTCCATATTAGGAATTCGACATTAAGCGAATGAAACTTTTTACTTTGTGATTTCGTATTAAAGGCAATGCACGACAAAAGGAGAGAATTTTTATGGAAGTTGTTGGCTGGATTTTAGTGATTGCCTGCTTTATCGTTTCATTTGTTGGATTAGTATATCCGATAATTCCAGGTATGTTATTTATACTCGGTGGTTTTATCGTATATGGGTTATTTTTCTCATTTGCAGAGTTAAGCTGGTGGTTCTGGGCGATTGAAATTTTGTTTGTTGTTTTATTATTTGGTGCTGATACTGTGGCAAATGCCTTTGGTATAAAAAAATTCGGTGGCTCAAATGCTGGTATGTGGGGCAGTACTATTGGTTTGTTAATTGGACCATTCGTCATTCCAGTCGCAGGGATATTAGTTGGCCCATTTTTAGGAGCGGTGATTGCAGAGTTAATCGTAGAGCGCCGTACATTGAAAGAGGCCGTGAAAAGCGGTATTGGTTCTCTAGTTGGCTTTTTAACATCAACAATAGCGAAGGCTGTCATTCAAATCGTTATGATTGTTGTGTTCTTTATCGCGATATGATTTCCATCCCTATGAAAGTTTAGTCATATAAAAATGAGGGCAGGATAATCGTATTGGTTTTTCGGTCAAAAGGCTGAAATCTTCAATATGAAGTATTTTTCGTTGAATGGTTTGACCAATTTTGATAATCTAAGGATGTACTAATTATTTCTTTAATTTAGGGAGGAACTTAATAATGGCTTATGAATTACCACAATTAACTTACGCTTATGACGCATTAGAACCACATATCGATGCAAAAACAATGGAAATTCACCACTCAAAACACCACAATACTTATGTAACAAATTTAAACGCAGCAGTAGAAGGCACTGAATTTGCTGAAAAAGATATTAACGATCTTATTGCAAACCTTGATGCTCTTCCAGCTGACAAACAAACTGCTGTACGTAACAATGGTGGTGGACATGCTAACCATACATTATTCTGGGAAGTAATCGCTCCAGAAGGTTCAAATACTCCAGTTGGCGAAGTTGCAAAAGCAATCGATGCTAAATTCGGTTCTTTAGATGCTTTCAAAGAAGAATTTGCAAAAGCTGCTACAACTCGCTTCGGTTCAGGTTGGGCTTGGTTAATCGTTGATGGTGACTCAGTTGCTGTTACATCTACTCCAAACCAAGACTCACCAGTTATGGAAGGTAAAACGCCAATCCTAGGCTTAGACGTTTGGGAGCATGCTTACTACTTAAACTACCAAAACCGTCGTCCAGATTACATCGGTGCATTCTGGAACGTAGTAAACTGGGATGTAGTAGAAGCTAAATTCCAAGCTGCAAAATAATTTAAATTCTTCGGCAGATGTCACGGATTCGGCTTTGTGCAACCACAAAACCGTTATCCGGACGCAATTATGCCGAAAAAGGCTATGTCAGGTGATGAATCACCTTGGCATAGCCTTTTTTACTGTTTTCTTTTAGGTGTAGTAGAACAAGTGACGGATAGAAGTCAGAGCGACAGAAAGAAAGGTCAAAGTGACGGATAGAACCGGCAAAGCGACGGAAAGAAGAGCAGAAGTGACGGATAGTAGTCAGAGCGACGGAAAGGAAGGTCAAAGATACGGATAGAACCGGCAAAGTGACGGGAAAAAGAGCAGAAGTGACGGATAGAAATCAGATCGACGGAAAGAAAGGTCAAAGTGACGGAAAGAAGAGCCGATAGAAATCAGATAGTCGGAAAGAAGAGCAGAAGTGACGGATAGAATAGTCAAAGTCGTGGATAGAACCGTCAAAGTCGTGGATAGAACAGCCGAAATCGTGGATAGCCGCGACAGACCGACGGAAAGAAAGGTCAAAGTGACGGATAGAACCGGCAGATCGACGGAAAGAAGAGCAGAAGTGACGGATAGAAGTCAGAGCGACGGATAGAAAGGTCAAAGCGACGGATAGAACCGGCAAAGCGACGGAAAGAAGAGCAGAAGTGACGGATAGTAGTCAGAGCGACGGAAAGAAGAGCCAAGGTGACGGATAGAAATCAAATCGACGTAAAGAAGAGCCGAAGAGACGGAAAGAAGAGCCAAAGTGACGGATAGAAATCAGAGCGACGGAAAGAAAGGTCAAAATGACGGAAAGAAAGGTCAAAGCGACGGAAAGAAGAGCCGAAGCGACGGATAGAAATCAGAGCGACGGAAAGAAAGGTCAAAGTGACGGATAGAACCGGCAAAGCGACGGAAAGAAGAGCCGAAGCGACGGAAAGAAAGGTCAAAGCGACGGAAAGAAGAGCCGAGGTGACGGATAGAAATCAGAGCGACGGAAAGAAAGGTCAAAGTGACGGATAGAACCGGCAAAGCGACGGAAGAGAAGAGCCGAAACGACAGATAGAACCCCAAAAACGATGGGGAAGCATCTTTTTTTCGAGCTATCGATAAGAAACAGAAACTTTTTATCGTAAAGTGCCGTCAAATAAATGGTGTTTTCAAGCATGAATTCGCAAGTGCATGCTTTCCTGTCGTACCTTCGAATGGTATACTAAGTATCGTGTATTTAAAATGTAATTAGATGAGGAGGGGAATACATATGCGCAAAGCACCAGGAAAAAATCGCGCGACGAGTGTTAAAGCAAAACATCACTCTAATTTAACATTTCGTATGAATGTCCTTTTCTTTGCAATATTTATCCTATTTTCGATGTTAATTTTCAGGCTTGGTTATATGCAAATCGTAAAAGGGGAAGATTATGTACGTATTTTAGAGCGTACAGAGGAAGTACCTGTCAATACAAGTGTGCCAAGGGGAAGAATGTATGATCGTAATGGACATATTTTAGTGGATAACCAACCAGAAAATGCGATTACATATACGAAAATGCAGACAACAACAACGGAGGAAATGCTAGAAATAGCTGAAAAGCTGGCACAATTGATTGAACAGCCAACAAACCGTGTCACTTTACGTGATAAACAGGATTTTTGGATATTAAAAAATCATGACGCTGCCTATGCAAAGGTAACAGAGGCAGAGAAAAAGAAAATTAGTGCACAAGAAAATATTACGACAAGTCAAATCAATTCTCAGGTTGATACACTTGTACGTGAACGAATTACACACGAAGAAATAACGCAATTGACAGAAGCCGATTTAGAAGTATTAGCAATCTATCGAGAGATGGTATCAGGCTATAATTTATCACCGCAAATTATTAAGAGTGAAAATGTATCTGCTGATGAATTTGCACGAGTTTCTGAGCGTTTAACTGAATTACCAGGTGTCAACACGACGACAGACTGGAAACGTGTGAAATTATCATCACTCGGTATTTTAGGGCGTACATCAGTACCAACAAAAGGTATTCCGAAAGAAAAGCTGAATTATTATTTAGCTCGCGATTATTCACGAAATGATCGTGTTGGTGAAAGTTATATTGAAGCGCAATATGAAGACTTACTGCAAGGACAAAAAACAGTAGTTAAAAATATTACGAATAAAAAAGGGCAGGTAGTCGATACCGTTACAACCTATGAAGGTGAGCCTGGTAAGGATTTAGTCTTAACACTGGATAGTGAGTTACAGGCTGAAACAGAAAAAATTGTCGAGGATGAATTGCTTAAATTAAAATCACGAGGGGCTTCGTCTTTACTTGATCGTGCCTTTTTAGTCATGATGGACCCAAATACAGGCGATGTTTTATCAATGGTTGGTAAGAAGATTGAAAAAAATCCTGAAACAGGGAAAAATGAAGTCGTTGATTATTCGTATGGTACCTTTACAACAGCTTATGAGGCGGGTTCTTCAATTAAAGCAGCAACATTACTAACTGGTTATAGCCAAGGAGTCATTGAACCAAGCACAGTATTAGGAGATGAACCAATCAAGTTATTGGGTACTGATTATAAAAAATCAATTTTTAATCCGTCTGGCTATATTCCAATGGATGGTTTAAGGGCACTAGAGCAATCTTCAAACGTTTATATGTTTAAAACAGCTTTACTTATTAACGGAACACCATATAGCTATGGGATGCCTCTACGTTTAAATGAAGATACATTCCCGAAAATGCGTAATTCTTATGCCCAATTTGGATTAGGTGTAAATACAGGGATTGATTTACCAAATGAATTTAGCGGCGTGCAAGGTCCTTCTGGTCCAACCTATGGGGGTAAAGCACTTGACTTAGCGATTGGACAATATGATACGTACACACCATTACAATTAGTACAGTATATCTCGACAATCGCCAATGGTGGCTATCGTATTCAACCGCATGTTGTCAAAGAGATTCGTGAGCCATCAAAAGATGGGCAATCGCTAGGACAATTAGTAACTGAAATAGGACCAACTATTTTAAATCAAATTGATAATACACCAGATGAAATTAACTATGTGAAACAAGGATTACGTCGTGTTTATACGGGCTCAAGGGGTACAGCTAGAAGACAATTTGCAAATGCACCCTATACAGCAGCAGGTAAAACAGGGACAGCAGAGGTAGTTTATTATGGACCTTTAGAACAGTATTACGGTACAAACACGATTAACTTAACCCATGTTGGCTTTGCACCGTATGAAAATCCTGAAATTGCCTATGCAGTTGTGATTCCATGGGCAACGACAAACTTAAATCAGCATTTAACTAATAATAATGATATCGCTAGACGTTCTGTCGATAAATATTTTGAGTTAAAAGCAAAATATGAAACTGAGAAAGTGACAGAGAGTAATGTAAAACAACCAATTTTACCAGCAATCACAAAAGAAAAAATTGGTGAAGATGAGCAAAAATAATAGAAACCGCTAGTGCATGAAAATGCCTAGCGGTTTTTTTACAGTTTCAGAGAATACCCGAGAACAAAAAACACGGTATGAAAAATCAATTTCATCCCGTGTTTTATGTATTTCTATATAATAGAAGACTTATTATACAGATAATTGTTGAATAGCTATTTCAAATTGTTGCTTCGGTTTTTTTCCATATAGCTCTATATTATTACAGAAATAAGACTCTACCATAAAATCAATGGCTTCTTGCAGAGTAAATTCCCGATGATCCATAACAAGTGTTAAATACGTTTTAAAGTAATCGGCATTTTGTACTTTTGTATGCTTAATCACAAAGTCAAACTCCTCTTAGAATATTTCCTGACACAATTGCTTATTATAACATCTTTACAATAGGAAGCAAGTTTATCTTCATTCAGCAAATGTTTTTTGTGCGAAAGCGTAGTGCAAACGCAGCGTCAGCAACAAATGTTTTCTGTGCGAAAGCAAAACGTCAGAGGCAATTACGCCAAGGCGAAATTGATTGCAATTGTAAATTCATCTTTACAATCGTTTACAAAGCATTACATTCCTTTACGTCTCTTTTACGAACCGTTTATACGACTTCAACAATCAGTCATTATAGTAAAGGTTGTAAGGCAAATAACTATAAAAATGTTAGTGACGGAGGCAAATGAGATGAAAAAGTGGAAGTACTTAACGATGACAGCGGTAATGGGTTCAGCATTAATGCTTGGTGCATGTGGAAGCGACTCAGCGCAAAATGGTAACAATGCAGAAACAAACGCACCAGCGAGCTCAGGGCAAGACGCTGCTGACGAAAAACTGCAAGGGGCTGTAGCTGGAGATGGTTCATCAACAGTAGCACCAATTATTGAAGCAGTTGTTGAAGAGTATGCAGGAACTCAACCGGATGTCAAAGTATCGGTAGGTGTTTCTGGTACTGGTGGTGGTTTTGAAAAATTCATCGCAGGTGAGACAGACTTTTCTAATGCATCTCGTCCAATAAAAGATGAAGAGAAAGCAAAACTAGATGAAGCAGGAATTGCTTTTACAGAGCTTCCTATAGCATATGATGGCTTATCAGTAGTCGTGAATCCTGAAAACGATTGGGCGAAGGATTTAACAGTCGAACAATTAAAGAAAATTTGGGTTGAGGATGGTAAAGAGAAAAAATGGTCTGATATCGATCCATCTTGGCCAGATGAAAAAATCGTGTATTACTCACCAGGTACTGACTCAGGCACGTACGATTACTTTGATGAAGTGATTTTAGACGGTGCTGATCTAGCAAAATCAGCAACATTATCAGAGGATGATAATATGCTAGTTCAAGGTGTAGCAGGTGACAAAAATGCAATCGGCTTCTTCGGCTATGCTTACTACTTAGAAAATAAAGATAAATTAAGCGTTGTGAAAGTAAACGGTGTTGAGCCAACAAGTGAAACAATCGAAGCGGGTGAATATTCGCCACTTTCACGCGAATTATACACATATGTGAAAAATAGTGCGATGAAAGATAACGCAGCCGCATATGATTTCGTTAAATTTACACTTGAACAGGCGGGAGATATGGCAGAAGCAGTTGGCTATGTCAGTCTACCTGAAGAAAAATATACAGAAGCTTTAAAAACTTTAGAAGGCTTAAAATAAGTAGACATGCATAGAGGGAAAGAGATGTATGCTCTTTCCCTCACTTATTTGAAAGGAGTACCCAATGGTTTCTCAAAAAGAAAACAAGACAACATCTGTACAGCAATTAATTGCAAATTCGCGCAATAATAAATCAAAGAAAATAGTGGAAAAAGCAATGCCAGCTCTATTATTTTCTGCAGCTCTTATCTCCATCTTGACAACATTTGGCATTGTTTTCACCCTTATTTTTGAAACGTTTGAATTTTTCAAACGTGTTCCGATTACGGATTTCCTATTTGGTACAGAGTGGCTCCCATTTTCAGGAAATGAACCGTTATTCGGGATTTTACCATTAATCGCGGGAACAATGAAAGTTACCTTAATTGCTGTTGTCGTTGCAGTACCATTTGGGATTGCTTCAGCAATATATTTAAGTGAGTATGCAAGCGAAAAAGTAAGACGTACTGTTAAGCCTATATTAGAGATATTAGCAGGTGTGCCAACAATCGTTTATGGCTTCTTTGCATTAACGTTCGTAACGCCGATGTTACAGCAAATTATTCCAGAACTAAAACTTTTTAATGCACTTAGTCCAGGTATTGTTGTTGGTATTATGATTTTACCGATGATTACGTCCCTTTCCGAGGATGCTATGTCATCTGTTCCAAATAGTATGCGTGAAGGAGCTCTAGCTCTTGGTGCAACAAAGTTTGAGGTTGCTATAAAAGTAGTATTACCGGCCGCTTTATCAGGCATTGTCGCTTCAGTTGTTCTCGCCATTTCCCGGGCAATAGGAGAAACGATGATCGTATCACTGGCAGGAGGCGCTACTCCTAAACTTGATTTAAATGTGACAGACTCGATTCAAACGATGACTGCGTATATTGTACAAGTTGCAACAGGCGATGCTGGTTATGGTACGACAATTTATTATTCTATTTATTCAGTTGGATTCACATTATTTATCTTTACTTTAGTGATGAATTTACTCGCTCAATATATTTCGAAACGCTTCAGGGAGGTTTACTAGCATGCGCTATATGGATGACACGGTCGTCATGAAACGAATGACAAAGCGTATTACATTCAATAAAGTTTGGAAAGCTTTATTTTTCCTAGCAACGACCTTTGCATTAGTGACACTAGCTGTTTTGCTTTATCGTATTGTGACTCAGGGTGTTGACTATTTAACAATCGACTTTTTAACAAATTTTGCTTCGCGCTTTGCAGATAAAGCAGGCATAAAGGCGGCTCTAGTAGGTTCACTTTGGCTGATGGCAGTTGTTGCACCAGTGTCCATTATTTTAGGTGTAGGAACAGCAATTTATTTAGAGGAATATGCGAAGAAAAATAAACTAAATGACTTTATTCGTTTGAATATTTCTAACTTAGCAGGTGTGCCTTCCATTGTTTTTGGTTTACTTGGGTTAACAATTTTCGTTCGAATGATGGGACTAGGAAAAAGTGTTTTAGCAGCTGGGTTAACAATGAGTTTATTAATTTTGCCAGTTATTATCGTTGCGGCACAGGAGGCAATTCGTGCAGTACCGAATGAACAACGAGAAGCTTCTTACGGTATGGGCGCGACGAAATGGCAAACGATTGTACATGTTGTGCTACCAGCGGCCATTCCAGGAATTTTAACGGGGAGTATATTAGCCTTGTCTCGTGCGATTGGTGAAACGGCACCACTGGTTGTGATTGGGATTCCAGTTATTTTGCAGTTTTTACCAAATGGTTTATTGAGCCAATTCACTGCTTTACCAATGCAAATATATGATTGGGCAAAACGCCCGCAAGAGGAATTTCAACATGTAGCGGCAGCCGGTATTTTAGTACTTATGACAGTACTTTTACTGATGAACTCTATTGCCATCTTTATTCGAAATAAATTCCAAAAACGTTATTAATGAGGTGACCTTATGGTACTAGATTTTAAACAGGAAAAATCAGTTGTCAAAACGAATCATATGGCGACAAAGCCTTCAGCTGATGTTGCTAAAAAAGTTGTATATGATACACGTAATTTAAATTTATGGTACGGCGATCATCATGGTTTAAAAGATATTAATTTAAGCATCTATGAAAATGAAGTAACAGCTATAATTGGCCCTTCTGGCTGTGGGAAATCTACCTATTTAAAAACGTTAAATCGAATGGTAGAGCTTGTACCAAGTGTTCGAACATCAGGAGAAATAATATATCGTGAGCGCAATATTTTAGATAAAAGCTATACTGTTGAGGAATTACGCACTCGTGTAGGGATGGTATTCCAGAAGCCAAATCCATTCCCGAAGTCTATTTACGATAATATTGCTTATGGTCCACGTATCCATGGCATAAAAAATAAGAAGATTCTTGATGAAATTGTTGAAAAATCTTTACGCGGTGCAGCAATTTGGGATGAAGTAAAGGATCGCTTAAATCAAAATGCATACGGTTTATCAGGTGGTCAGCAACAACGTATTTGTATCGCGCGTTGTTTAGCAATTGAACCAGATGTTATTTTAATGGATGAGCCAACATCCGCACTTGATCCAATTTCTACATTAAAAGTAGAGGAGCTTGTACAAGAGCTGAAAAAAGAATATTCAATTATTATCGTGACACATAATATGCAACAAGCAGCACGAATTTCCGACCGTACAGCATTTTTCCTAAGCGGAGAGGTTGTTGAATACGATAAAACAGACGTTATCTTCCAAACACCAGCAGATCAACGTACTGAAGATTATATTTCAGGTCGATTCGGCTAAGGAGGAGCAGAAGATGGTTGTACGTGAACGTTTTGAACAGGAATTAAAAGAAGTTCAAGCGCAATTTATCGACATTGCTACTAGTAGTATCAATGCTCTTAAATTGGCATTTGAAGCATTAGTAGAGCAGGATTTAGAGAAATCCTTAAAGATTCTTGAAGACGATTTAATCATTAATCGTCTTGAAGAAGAAATCAATGATCATGTTATTTTAATAATCGCTAGGCAGCAACCTGTAGCTACAGATTTACGTCGTCTCATGGTGCTTGTCAAAGCGGCATCGGATATGGAAAGAGTAGGGGACTATGCGGTTAATATTGCCAAAGAGACGATTCGTATTGGAAAAGAACCACTCGTTTTTCCTATAACAAATTTACAAACGATGTGTAATAAGACGGTAGAAATGTTAGAAAGTATTTTAAAAGCCTTTACGGATGAAGATACGGCCCGTGCCAAGGAAATTGCAGAACTAGATGATTACGTCGATGATTTATATGGAGCGACAGTAACGCTATTGCTACGTGCAGGTGCTGAAAATCCAGCACATATTTCTCAAATTACACATTTAACATTTGTTTGCCGCTATTTAGAACGCTCAGCTGACCATGCAACAAATATTGCTGAACACTTATTCTACTTAATCAAAGGCAAACATTACGAATTGAATAATTAGTAGGAGAAGAGCCGTTGACAAGCTCTTCTCCTTTTTACTGTCATAATGATGAAAAGCTATAGGATAACAGCAACATTGTTGATTAAAATAGCGTCAAATACTACAGGCATAATTGTATTGTCAAAAAATAATTTTGGTTATACTATAGACATTATCCAAAAAAACGTGCTTTGGAGGTGTTGCTTCGTGAAAGACGCTGTAGAATCACTTATAGAGAAATTTGCTCTGGCACTCACGTCAGAACAACATGACTTTTTACGTTTTTTCTATGATAACTTACATCTTGAAGAATTAAGTGACAAGGAACAACGTATCTTTATTGATTATTTTTACAAGAGTGAAACATTGCGAAATATGGCAGCATTTGCACTTGAATTGGCAGATATCATGCGTGAAATGTGTGAAAACATACCAGCTATTGAGCAAGCTGAACGATTGACCAACGGAAAAGAGCAGCGTTTGTATTATGAGCGAAAGTGGCAGATAGCTAGACGACAAAAGCTAAAGTATCAAATAACAAAAAAAGGAAATATCCTATATGTTCCGTTTGATGAATACAAAAAAGAACTAGGTCCAATCATAATATGTCTTGAACAAACTACGGGTATGGTAGCATATTCGGATCTTTGCAAAAGTATGATTTTACCATTTTTTATGATTGCGCACCGTGAAGGGCGAGATTTATATATCGTTCCATATGACTGTCAAATTCATGTACATTATCGATTTGAAAACGGTCATTTAAATTTATGTGATTTTAAGGATTTTATTGAATACAAAGCAAAGGGAGATGCAGCAATTCTGCCCGTGCTTCATTTTGTAAAGGGCTTGCTACAAGAAAATCAACATTGTACAGAAGCGGATATTATTATTTTTACAGAAGGAACTCCTATTGATGGCCAGCATCTCGTTGGAAAGCAAGCGAAGACCATGCTCGATGAGATGAAGCGTAAGTATTATGCTGAATTTTTGGTGATTGCCATGCATGAACAAAAATTTAATGAACAGCAGTTTTGGTTTGCCAACAAGGCTTTTTTTGCGGATGATGCTATTCAATAAAAAAGGAGTTGATCATCATTGTTGATCGGCTCCTTTTCTGTGAGTATACATAGTAGTTAAAGGAGAAAAACATGGATTCATTGAAATGGTTACTACCAAATATTTCAGCACCAACGTGGATGGACGTTATTATTGCCATCGCTATTTGCGTCGTTGGTTGGCTTTTTCAGCAACTTGTTATAAAGAAAATTATTAATCGTATTGTTGCATTTTTAAGAAATCGTCAGCGAGAGTTTCAGGCAATAGTGCTAGAACAATTCAATAAAGAGATTCGTTATGCATTTATGGCAGCTGTCATTGTACTCAGCTTAACCATATTATTAGAAGAAAATTTATTTACAAATGCAGTGACAAAGAATTTTGTATTGTCTATTATTGTTTTTTTTGCCTTTAAAGGTGTATATGATGTTTTACATTTTTATACAAAACAGCCTTTGCAGTTAAATAGTGAAGAAGAACCAAACGTCCTATTACCGTTTTTTCTTCGCGTAGGAAAAGTGCTTATTATGATAGCGGCGATGTTTACGATTGCTTCTTTCTGGAATTTTAACTTGAATGGCTTTTTAACAGGGATTGGCTTAACGGGAGTAGCCATCGCCTTTGGTATACGTGATACTTTAGCGCATGTTTTTGGTGGGATGTCAGTTGCATTAGATAATCCGTTTCAGATTGGTGACTGGATAGCGACAGAAGATCAAAAAATTGATGGAACTATTGAAGATATTAATCTTCGAAGTACCTTAATTCAAACGGGTGATAAAGGACTTGTTTATGTCCCGAACTCCTATTTAGTCAATCGGCCAATCTATAATTTATCTAGACGAGAAAAACGAAAATGTGAACAATTTTTATTCGTAGCTGCTGACAATAAAGAAGAAAAATTACGGAGTGCTTTAAGTGCTATTCAAAAGGAAATTTATTTGCATACAGCTACAGAAAAAGAATTGATCCATGTATTTATAGATGAATTTTATCCAACCTCTTATCGTATTCTTGTGCGTTTTTATGTGGCGACAAATGATACTGCAGTGATGCTAAGTACGAAACAGGATATATTATTTGCTATTCGTCAAATATTTGAGGAACTAAATATTGAGCTAGCTGCTCCAACTGAAGATGAATGGCTTCACAGTAAAAAATAATTTGAATTGTTAATTTATTTATCTTACAATGAAAATGAGTAATCAGCTTGGATGAAGAGTAGTAGCTATTATTTTTTGTTATAGAGAGCTAGTGGCTGGTGGAAACTAGTACAAATGAATGGTGAATGGACTTCGGAGCTCTAATCCTGAAAAAGAGTATGGATTAGCGTCTACCTGCGTTATAAGGTACAGAGTGGGTCTTTTAACGCCGATTACGGCACAATTATGTAGGGTATAATTGATTAAGACCAATGAAGGTGGCACCACGGCTTTTCCGTCCTTTTGTGATGGAAAGGTCTTTTTATATTTTTATTTCTTTATTCAATAGAAATGTTTCTACCCTATAGAATAAAGATTTGGTGTAGCAGAGCAGAGCATAGAGAAGGAGAGAAGAGTATGACAGTTGAGCTTAGAAAGTTTGTTATGAAGACATTACAGGGTGATATGATGACGCCAATTTCCGTCTATCAATCGCTTGAAGGGAAACATAGGATGCTTTTCGAATCGTTTGCTAAACATGAAGAAAGTGGACGTTATTCATTTATTGCCGTCAATCCAGTTGCGGAATTGATTGGAGATAAGGGTGGATATACTTTTACCAAAGGTGGAGAAAGCGAAAAAGCGAGTGAAAATGTACTCACTAAATTAAAGCAGGTTATGCCATTCCATGAGGAACAATATCCATTCGCCTTTTTTGGAGGAGCGATTGGTTTCTTTGGATATGAAACGGCCTTTTATGCAGAGAAAATAGGAGAATTTTTGCAGGATGATTTAGAAATGCCAGATGTTCATGTCTTCTTCTATGATACATTTGTTGTTTTTGATCATGTAAAGCAAGATGTAACGTTAGCGGCCATTGATTTATTTGATGAAGGGCACTCTCTTGAAGCAATGGAAGTGGCTATTTCTAAGATGGAGGAACAGCTTTATGCTGGTAAAACATTCGACGCCATGTCACTGGGAGAGCTCAATTTCAAGCCGATGATTGAAAAAGAAGATTTTGTAGCAATGGTTGACCGTGCTAAACAGTATATTCGTAAGGGTGACATTTTCCAAATTGTCTTATCACAACGTTTCACCTCACCATTTACAGGGAATCCTTTTGATTTATATCGTCAGTTGCGTACATCAAATCCGTCACCTTATATGTTCTATATGGATTTTGGAACGTATATCATTTTAGGAACGTCTCCTGAAAGTCTTGTGAAGGTGAAGGAGCGAAAGGTCACGACAAATCCAATCGCAGGAACAAAGCCTAGAGGCAAAACAGTGGAACAGGATAAAGCGATTGCGGAAGGTTTACTCAATGATGAAAAAGAAATTGCTGAACATCGGATGTTAGTGGATTTAGGTCGTAATGATCTTGGACGAATTGCAAAAGTTGGTACAGTGAAGCTTGTAAAATATATGAATATTGAGCGTTATAAACATGTTATGCATATTGTATCAGAGGTTATCGGTGAATTACGTGATGATGTACATGTTTTGGATGTCCTCAAAGCCTGCTTGCCTGCAGGTACAGTATCAGGTGCACCCAAAATTCGTGCTATGCAGCTAATCAATGGGCTAGAACCCGTAAAACGTGGTGTCTATGCTGGAGCAGTAGGCTATATTTCCACTACAGGGGATATGGATTTAGCTCTAGCCATTCGTACCATGGTTATTAAGGATCATCGTGCACATGTTCAGGCAGGGGCTGGTATTGTGTATGATTCTGTGCCATGGTCTGAATATGAGGAAACACTCAATAAAGCTCGCGCGCTATTGGAGGTAAAAAAATGATTTTACTGATCGATAACTATGATTCATTCACATATAATTTATTTCAGCAAATAAGTATGCTAGGGAAAGACGTAGAAGTAGTGCGTAATGATGAAATTTCAATAGAAGAAATTAAAAAAATGCAACCAGAAGCCATTATTTTATCGCCTGGCCCAGGTACGCCAACTGATGCAGGGATAACAGTGGATGTTGTCAAAGAGCTTTATACAGAATATCCTATTTTAGGGATTTGTCTTGGGCACCAATCGATAGGGCAGGCTTTTGGCAGCCGCATCGTTCAAGCTAACCATATTATGCATGGGAAATTATCTACAATTCAATATAAGAAAACAGACTTATTTGCTCAGTTAGACGGTAAAATCGAAGTAATGCGCTATCATTCTCTCATCATTGAGCAAAGCACGTTACATGAGGATTTCACTATTTTAGCAACCTCCAGTGATGATGGTGAAATTATGGCGATTCGACATAAAGATTATCCACTTTTTGGGCTACAATTTCATCCAGAATCCATTGGAACGAAAGAGGGCAGCAAAATGATGCAAGCCTTTTTAGAACAAATTTCATAAACTAAACAAAATAGGCTGTCATCAAAAATCAGGAGTTGTGATTTTTGGATGACAGCCATTTTTTATGAAGAATAGTAATATTTAATCTCAGGTGTGTTGATTAAACATTTTTATCCACCCTAATTATTTGGAAGGCTCTGATCTCCGCTACGGGCTACTCGCTTTCCTGCGGGCGAGCGTCGAGCCGCTTCCTCCGCTTCGCTCCGTGCAGGGTCTCGTCTGTCTCGCTTTCCCGCGGGAGTCGAGTAGCCCTACGCTACAATCAGTTAAAATGGGAATATAATAGCAAAATAGCAACAAAAAATCCTTTTATCGCTCAATTATAAACCTGTTTTTTCCCAATCGACATACCTGATTTAATCTTATTACTTTTTCCCTGTAATCAATTTTGCAATTTCCTCTAAAGACATTGAAGAATTGACTTCGTAGGAACCAATTTGTAAGCTTCGAGCATATTTAGGGTTTGCAAGTAACAGTTCCATTTCAACACTATTGGCAATAATGTCACCATCTTCAAGCTTTTGCGCCACAATATATGGTGTAATGCCGCTGTAAATTTGAAGTGTCATAGTCGTAACGTTGGCTGCCGGGGCGTCTGCTGATTCATGATTGTCTGTAGCCTTTGTTTCAGGTGCATCTGTCTTCTGAGTGTTTTCCTTTGGAGCTTGATTCACTTGTTCCTTTAACAATGCAATTTCTTTATTGGCCTGTTCGAGCTTTTTTTGCAGCTCCTCTACATTTTCATCACTTGAGGAAGCTTTAGTTGGTAAGCCAATTTGAAGATCGAAACGAGTTGCTAAAGCAAGCATTGCTCCTACAAGAAATAGTGCAATGCCAAATGCACGAATAGAGGAATTATTCATGTATTACCGACCTCCATTTGCAATCACTTGTCGCACTTGCTCTTCTGTTAAATTTGAGCGAATACTTATATCGGCTACCGAAAGACCTTGCTTATTTAATTCAAGTACCTGACTCACGATAATTTGATGAATATTTTTTGTTTGTGGTGATCCTTGTCCAGCTTTTGATGCTTGAGCGGCTTGTTGTACAGCCTGTATCACTTGTTGAACCTTTGGATTTTGCATGTTATTTTGGGCTGAATTTGATTTAACCTGGAATTCAGGCTCTAATAACAGCTCCTCCTCAACAATTTTTAGACGACGTTTTAAATTATTTGTTTCTTGAAAAATAGAGATGGAAAGTTCTTCTACATCTTGTTCGACTTTTTTCGCGTTATTTTTGAAAAAGAACGACACGATGATTAGAAGAATTCCAACAATCATAAGTATGATGGATAAATCCAAAAGTTTCACCTCATTAAGTTATGTAATTATAAGGTATTTTACCATAAGCAAACTTAATATGAAATGAAGGTGGATTTTTTTTTAGTTTGTGTTATAATAGGTAAGTCGTATAAATCATGCTCAAAATTTAAATTCTTGATATAGAGTGGGAGGGTTAATGATGCGCGTAAACATTACTTTAGCTTGCACAGATTGCGGCGAACGTAACTACATTTCTAAAAAGAACAAGCGTAACAATCCAGAGCGTCTTGAACTTAAAAAATATTGCTCTCGCGAGAAGAAATACACTCTTCACCGTGAAACTAAGTAATCGCTCATTAAGCCAAAACCACAAGTGGTTTTGGCTTTTTATATGTTGATAGGAGGATAGCTTAGCATGAATAAAACAACTTTACGAAACGAGGTAAGGGAAGCTCTCTCGAAAATGAGTGAAGCGGCTTACCAAGACCGATCTTTTATTGTCGCAAAAAATGTGCTACAAGAACCATATATAATAGAAGCAAATACAATCGGCATTACCATTTCCAATAAGCCAGAAGTCGACACAATTCATTTAATTGAAGAATTGTGGCAACTTGGTAAAAAAGTCGCTGTTCCTAAATGCAACCCAAAAACAAGAGAAATGACATTTTATGCTATTGATTCGTTTGCACAACTAGAAACTGTTTATATGCATTTGCGTGAGCCAATTCCAGAAAAGTGTGAGTTTGTTGACGCAAATGAAATGGATGTCATACTTGTTCCGGGAGTTGTTTTTGATAAGTTTGGCTATCGAATAGGTTATGGCGGTGGTTATTATGATCGCTATGTATTAAACTGTAGCAAAGGTAAGCTTGTATCGCTGTTATTTGATGAGCAGCTATATGAACAAGTACCTACAGACGCACACGATTGCCCAGTAGATATCATTGTGACACCGACTAAACGTATTGACTGTGTAACACAACGAGGAGCGAACTAAAATGGACAAAATGTTAGATATTTATGAATTATTAAAAACATATGGCACTTTTATTTATACAAGAGATCCTATTGGTGATTTGATGTTAATGGAGGATGAAATTCGTGAGTTGTATAAAGCGAATGTACTAGATATTAAAGATTACCAAATGGCATTGTTACTAATTCGACAAGAAACAACAAAACTTCGTATGAAAGAGAATAATCAATAATGTTTTAAATATAATTCCTTTGGGGTATTGTAAAAATAATGTAACATGTATGTAATATTCTAAGAGACAGTGGGTTTCCACTGTTCTTATGATTGTGCGAAACTTTTTACAAACAAAGACGTATATATAAGTATCCAGCTTGTAGACGAGCAAGTAGAAGGGATTTCCAAAATATATCTGTTGCGTATCTGTAAAAAAAAGATTAAGATATATTTTGTTTCAGTAACGAATTATTAAATTTATTATTTTTTCGCTTTAGAAAGTAGGGAGGATGTTAGGAATGAAATCAATTAAGTGGCCTAAACATTCATTTATGATACTAGCAATTGTAGCAACTTGGATAAAAACGGTCATTGTTTATCACACAAGCTTTGATATGAAAATCGAAAATGCAATGCAACAATTTATTTTGTTTATTAATCCATTAAGCTTCTTGCTATTTGCTTATGGTTTAGCGTTATTCTTTAAATCTTCAAAAGCTAAAAATCGTTATATTATTACAGTCAGTATTCTTTTATCCATTGTCTTATACGGAAATGTGGCATTCTATCGTTTCTACAATGACTTTATTACGCTACCGGTATTATTCCAAACAAGTAACTTTAGTGATTTAGGAACTTCCATATCAGCGATTGTAAACCCTTGGGATGTATTATATTTCATCGACGTACTTATTCTAATTTTAGCTAATAAATATTGGCCTAGAATGAAAACAATTGTGAAAGTTAACGTGGAATTTCGTCGTGCGTACTTCGTATTAGCAGTTGCTATGACTTTCTTAAACTTAGGATTAGCAGAAATAGAACGTCCACAATTGTTGACTCGAAGCTTTGACCGTGAATTACTTGTGAAAAACATTGGGACTTATAACTACCATTTGTATGATATTTATATTCAATCTAAATCTTCTGCTCAACGTGCATTAGCGGATGGCAGTGAATTAGTAGAAGTGAACAACTACATTCGATCTAATCAAGCAGCGGTTAACCCTGAAATGTTCGGTAAATACAAGGATCGTAATGTAATTGTTGTGTCAATGGAATCTTTACAAAACTTTGTGATTAATAACCAGATGGATGGTCATGAAATCACACCATTCTTAAACTCTTTAACAAAAGATAAAGATACGTTTTATTTCAGCAACTTCTATCACCAAACTGGATTAGGGAAAACTTCTGACTCAGAGTTTATTGTAGAAAACTCATTGTTTGGCTTAGGTCGTGGTGCGGTATTCTTCACACACGGTGGAAATACGTATAACTCAATGGCTGAGCGCCTTGGAGAAAATGGTTACTATACGAATGTCATGCACCCGAATAATAAATCATTCTGGAATCGTGACATGATGTATCAATCATTAAAAGTTGATAAATTCTATGATGTAGATTCATATAAAGTTAACGAAGGCGAAGCTGTTAACTGGGGTATGAAAGATACTCCATTCTTAGAACAATCTGCAGCATTAATGAAAGATATGCCACAGCCATTCTATTCTCGTCTAATTACATTAACGAACCACTATCCATTTACTTTGGATCCTGAAGATGTCATGATTCCTGAATACACTTCAAACTCAGGTACATTAAATCGTTACTTCCAAACAGTTCGTTATATGGATGAAGCACTTAAAGACTTCTTCCAAAGTTTAAAGGATCAAGGAGTTTATGATAACTCAATTATCGTAATGTATGGTGACCATTATGGTATTTCAGAAAACCACAACAAAGCGATGGCTCAATATTTAGGAAAAGAAAGCATTACACCATTTGATAATGCAATCCTACAAGAAGTACCTTTATTCATCCATATCCCAGGAGCTGGTGATGGTAAAGAAATGACAGAAGTGTCTGGACAAATGGATTTACGTCCAACAATTCTACACCTTCTTGGTATTGAAACTTCAAAAGATATGCAACTTGGTGCTGACTTATTCTCACCAGAGCATGAAGATTTCGTTATTTTCCGTGACGGTCGTTTTGTAACAGATAAATATGTTTATGCTGGTGAAGCTTGCTATGACAAAGCCACTGGTGAAGAAATTGATGGCGAGCCATGTCAGCCATACGCTGATCGGGCGACGACAGAACTAGAAAATTCCGATGCTATCATTAACGGTGATTTGCTTCGCTTCTATGATGAAAAGACAGGTAACTTGAAGCAAGAAGCAGTCGAATAATAAAAAAGAGATCTCACTAAACATGAGATCTCTTTTTTATGGATCTATATCAAATGTTGGAGTAAGGCAAAATGTTCTATCATCGTTTAAAGGGTAAAATCCGTCACATTACGGGTATCCTAACAATTTTATAGAACCCTCTTTTTTACCCCTAAAAAGGAGCATATGGAAAAGATTTGCATGTAGCAGAGGTATACGTCAAATTGAAGTTTTATGCGTTCAGAGAGCCCAATAAAACAGCTCAGAGGGAAGACGTTATCGCTTGGGGCTCAAATAGGAGAAATTAAATCAAAATAGACAATACGACAGAAAGAAAAAGAGCAGTCTCGGAATGCAGACTGCTCTTGTTTCTGTCTAAATCTTAGTGTAATTTTGGTGGGTACCCGCTATTAATGACTGTCATAATTACAAACCAACCGAAAACAGCAGCACTTAATAAGTTGAAAACAACACTTAAAAGGTTCTTTTCTTTAATTGCTTGGAATGTACCAATTACAGCTAAAATCGCTACTAGACCAAAAATAACCATTAATAAGTTCATTAAAAATTGACACTCCTTTCGACATCAGAAAATGAATGTCGTAAACAATATTCCTCCTTAATTGTAAACGTTCCACCTGTTTTTGTCGAGAACTAATATAGCGAAAACTATGAACATTTATCGTCAAATTGTGGCAAAGGCTGTATAATATAAAATTGAGGTGATGTCAATGATGAACGTACGAAGTTATTCGCTTGGACCTGTCCAAACGAATTGTTATATCGTATCGAATAAAGAGAAGGAATGTTTAATATTTGATCCAGGAGAGGAAGCAGAACGAATCATCAAGACTATTCGTAGTAACGGTTTGAAGCCATCAGCCATTTTTTTAACACATGCACATTTTGATCATATTGGTGCTGTAGATGCTGTCCGAGAAGCTTTTAATGTTCCGGTATGGATTCATGAAAAGGAAGTTAGCTGGTTAGGAGATCCAACAAAAAATGGCTCTAGTAAATACGCAGCATTACCAGATTATATTGTCGCTGCCCCGGCTGAAGAAAATATTATTAAAGAAGAACAGCTATTTGAAATAAGTAATTTTAGTTTTAAAGCGATCTTTACGCCAGGACATTCACCAGGTAGTATTTCATATATATTTGAAAATGATGGCTTTGCTATTGTGGGGGATACGCTATTTGAGCAGGGTGTTGGACGTACAGATTTACTTGGAGGCTCAACGAAAATATTGCTTGCATCCATTCACGATAAGTTATTAACACTACCTGAGGATACTATTATTTACCCGGGCCATGGTAATTATACAACGGTCGGTGCAGAAATGGAGACAAATCCTTTTTTAAATGGTTTTTAACGTTAGGCAAAAGTTAAAAAATGGATATCCTATAGTGTAGATTGATTTCCATTCCGGCTGGGTGCTTTGTCGCTGACGCTTCGCTTTCGCGCAGAGCAGAGCTTCCTGGGGACGTCCGATGAGTCGCTGCGCTGCAGGTTCCCATCTGTGACGCGGTGATAATCCATTTTATTGGACAATTTCATCTTTGTGGGTGATTTGTTTAAAAAAATAAAGCCTACAGTAACTTCATAAAATGCAAAAATCCCCCTAGCAATTCGTTGGATAGATAGAATAAACTAAATTCTAATCTATATAATCGCAAAGGGGATTTTACTATGCTCATCTATAGCTTCTGTATCTAATGAATAAATTCACATAAAAAAGCGTGTCTCACATTTGATGAGATACGCTTTTTCTTTGTATTAATGACCGCCACCAGGCACGTGAATGAATGTTGTATAGTACGTGAAGCCAGCGAAGAATACAGTTAAATATGCTCCGAAAATGTACATGTACATACGTTCTGAAAGGTTTAAGAAGCCTAATAATAAGAATAAACCTGTATTACCTACGAATA
>Ga0213828_1000904_pt1 | contig 26496 bp, 21 predicted proteins | sample MC6MC0897MG_FD_180664 | JGI IMG/M metagenome (GOLD analysis project Ga0213828, IMG submission 180664) | Enriched soil aggregate microbial communities from Iowa State University, Ames, United States - MC6-MC0897-MG | ecosystem: Environmental > Terrestrial > Soil > Unclassified | place: USA: Iowa... | reverse complement strand
ACTCCATCTTGTCGAGTTCTTGCAGCAAGTCGTTGGGGAACTCGATGTCGGCCTTGTCGATCTCGTCGATCAGCAGAATGACCCGCTCTTCGGACTCGAACGCCTCCCAGAGCTTGCCTTTTTTCAGGTAGTTGCGCACGTCGTGGACTTTTTCAGTGCCCAGTTGCGAGTCGCGCAGACGGCTGACAGCGTCGTACTCATACAGACCCTGATGCGCCTTGGTGGTGGATTTGATGTGCCAGGTGATCAACTTGGCGTTGAACGATTCGGCCAGTTGCTCGGCGAGCATGGTCTTGCCGGTGCCCGGCTCGCCCTTGACCAGCAGCGGCCGCTCCAGGGTGATGGCGGCGTTGACCGCCAGCTTCAGGTCATCGGTGGCGACGTAGGCCTGGGTGCCTTCGAACTTCATCTGCTAATCCTCGAACGGTAACGCCGACCTGACGGGCAGGGCGGGGGCGAAATAATCGGATGCCCGACTATAACGCGCAGCCCGGTCGACTGTGAACGCAGACGGCGTATTCAGTCTCTGAATGGGGCGTCACATGTTGACTCAGTCTCGGCCGATGGCCAGTATTCAGGTATCGCCGATTTGGCGATAGCCTCTCGGTCATGACGACTAAATACCGATTTCGCGACAAATACCGCATTCAGTTGCGCGAGAAGGATCACCCGCCGCCCCATGTGCACCTTATCGGTGGCGGCGTGGATGTGATGCTGAGCCTTGAAAACGTTGAGGTGATGACGGGCAAGGCGCCGCCACTGATTATCAAGGAAGCGCTGGCATGGGTCTCGGCTCATCAAGCGCAACTATTGGAGGACTGGAAACGATGTTACCCATGAAAAGGCCTCGCCTGTCAGCAGTGCAGGCACTGCCAGACTTTCGATTGGCACTGACCTTTATTGATGGACAGGAACTGACACTCGATCTCTGCCGGGATATTAAAGCTTATCCAGGGTTGCAGCCATTGCTCGATCCCAAGGTGTTTTTGACCGCGACATTGGACGACTACGGCTGGACTGTCGAATGGGTTGAACCCGATATACAGATTGGTGCAGACACACTTTACATGGATGCGCTAGCTCAAAACGCAGCCGATGAAAACACGCGAATCTTTATCGACTGGCGCGCCCGAACGGGGCTGTCTCTTAATCAGGCTGCCGAAGCGCTGGGTGTCAGCGCTCGTAGCATCAGTCGCTACAGTAATGGGCGCGAGGCAGTCCCTCGTTCACTGGCGCTGGCTTGCCTGGGCTGGGATTCACTGCAACAAAGCTCAACAATGGCTGCAGAGGAGTCGGGTCGCTATATCGTCAACCGCAAAACCTAACCCGCATCAGGCTTAGGCCGCTCATACCGCGCATTGAATGCCTGTACGAAACCATTACGCAAAATCTGCAAAAACGCTTCGAACGCGCTGATATTTTGCTGATGTACGTTGCCGCTGAGCTCGACCTTTGTGGCGAACTGGTTTTTCGCCTGGTTCTTCAGCACGGTTTCCGAGCCGCCGACGATGGCCTCCCAGACCGAGCGGAAGATGCTTTTGTTGTTGTTTTCCACGTCCTGCTGCCAGTTGAACACTTCGACGTCGCGCAGCAGTGGTTTGATGTAGCCGTTGACCTTGGCTTTATTGGCTTGGGCTTCGATCACCACATCACCGTGGCCGGCGTTGAAGTCGAACTTGCCGTAGGCCGAGGCAAAGTCGTTCATGCTTTTGAGTTCGATGTCCTTGGCGCGCAGGCGGAATTCGAAGTCCTCGAAGTTGCTCAGAGGGTCGAACGTTGCGGTGGTTTCCAGCGGTGCATGCCCCAGCAGCAGGGCTTTGCCTTCAAAGCGGGCGTCGCGTTTGCCCTGATTGTCGACCACGTTGGTCAGGTTGTAGATGCTCGCGTCGACGTTGGTGGCGTTCATGTTGACTGGCGGTTTTGAGTTGAAATTGCGGAAGCTGATCTTGCCGTCGTGAATCTGCACTTCGTCGAGGGTTATCGGCAGCAACTTGCCCAGTTGCGCACGCCAGTCAGTGCCCTGACCGGTCTGGGAGTTCTGCTTGTTGGCTCCGCCATCGACGAAATTGATCTCGGGATTGACGAATTTCACTTGCGCCACGACGGCATGGTCGTACCACAGCGAATGCCAGCTGACCGCCAGATCGATCAACGGCGCGTTGACGAACGGCACCGGCACTTTGCCGTCCACCTTGACGATTTTCAGACCATTGATTTTGTACGCCCCGCGCCACAGCGCAAGGTCGACGTCAGTGATCTGGCCCCGATAGTCACCCATGTCCGCCAGTTTGCCGTTCAGGTAGTCACGCACCATGTAGGGCAGGGCGATGTGCAGCGCGATCAGCAGCACAACGACGACGACGAAAATCCCTATTGGCCAACTGTAGCGACGCTTCATGACGGCAATTCCCTGACGATGTAAGCGATTGACTGTTACGTCGCGCAGACGTTCGACCCGACTGGACTGTGGTGGGCAACAGGCATACCTTTGAAGGCTGAATTCAATGCTGCATAAGGACCCAGCCATGAGCCGTATTTTCGCTGACAACGCCCATTCCATCGGCAACACGCCGCTGGTGCAGATCAACCGCATCGCGCCGCGTGGCGTGACCATTCTGGCCAAGATCGAAGGGCGCAACCCCGGTTATTCGGTCAAGTGCCGGATCGGCGCCAACATGATCTGGGACGCCGAGAGCAGCGGCAAACTGAAACCGGGCATGACCATTGTCGAGCCGACGTCGGGTAACACGGGCATTGGCCTGGCATTTGTTGCCGCCGCTCGTGGTTACAAATTGATGCTGACTATGCCGGCCTCGATGAGCATCGAACGCCGTAAGGTTCTCAAGGCCTTGGGCGCCGAGCTGGTGTTGACCGAGCCGGCCAAGGGCATGAAAGGCGCCATCGAGAAAGCCGCCGAGATCGTCGCCAGCGATGCTGACAAGTACTTCATGCCATCGCAGTTCGATAATCCGGCCAACCCGGCGATTCACGAAAAAACCACCGGTCCGGAAATCTGGAACGACACCGATGGTGCGGTGGATGTACTGGTGGCCGGAGTCGGCACCGGCGGAACCATCACGGGCGTTTCGCGGTATATCAAGAATACCCAGGGCAAACCGATCCTGTCGGTGGCGGTGGAACCGGTTTCCTCGCCGGTGATCAGCCAGGCGCTGGCGGGCGAAGAGATCAAACCGAGTCCGCACAAGATTCAGGGGATCGGTGCCGGTTTTGTGCCGAAGAACCTGGATCTGTCGATGGTCGACCGGGTCGAGCAGGTCACCGACGACGAATCCAAGGCCATGGCGCTGCGCTTGATGCAGGAAGAAGGAATTTTGTGCGGAATCTCCTGCGGTGCAGCGATGGCGGTAGCAGTGCGTCTGGCGGAGACGCCGGAAATGCAGGGCAAGACTATCGTGGTGATTCTGCCTGACTCGGGTGAGCGTTATCTGTCGAGCATGTTGTTCAGCGATCTGTTCACTGAACAGGAGACTCAGCAGTAATCCAGTTGATTCAGGTCAGCCGCGGTTCAGGATCGTTATGCTAATAAATGCTTTGTTGCGCAATTCTTAACACTGATTCTTGTGTAAGGCGGGTTTTGCCCGGCGCCGGTAGTGTTTATCATGGCCGGCTGCCATGCCGGGTAAAGGGCGTTGCGCAGCGTTGTCTTTATTCAAGGAGTTGTTGATGACCTTTTCGTTTGCCGCCAAGGCGTTTGTGCTGCTGCTCTTTTTGGGCAGCACGCTCTATGTGCATTTGCGCGGCAAGGCGCGTTTGCCGGTTCTGCGTCAGTTCGTCAACCACTCGGCGCTGTTCGCCCCGTACAACGCCTTGATGTACCTGTTTTCCGGCGTCCCGTCGAAGCCGTATCTGGATCGCAGCAAATTCCCGGAACTGGACGTGCTGCGCGACAACTGGGAAACCATTCGCGACGAGGCCATGCATCTATTTGACGAAGGCTATATTCGCGCGGCGGAAAAGAACAATGACGCCGGTTTCGGCTCGTTCTTCAAGAAGGGCTGGAAGCGTTTCTACCTCAAGTGGTACGACAAACCGCTGCCGTCGGCTGAAACCCTGTGCCCGAAAACCGTGGCGCTGGTCAGCGCGATTCCCAACGTCAAGGGCGCGATGTTCGCGCTGTTGCCGGGTGGCAGCCACTTGAATCCGCATCGCGATCCGTTCGCCGGCTCCCTGCGTTATCACCTCGGCTTGTCGACGCCGAACTCCGACGATTGCCGGATCTTCGTCGATGGTCAGGTTTACGCCTGGCGTGACGGCGAAGACGTGATGTTCGACGAAACCTACGTGCACTGGGTCAAGAACGAAACCGACCAAACCCGCGTGATCCTGTTCTGCGACGTCGAGCGTCCGCTGAGCAACCGCCTCATGACCCGCATCAACCGCTCGATCAGCGCCTGGCTCGGCCGTGCCACCGCACCGCAGAACCTTGATGACGAGCGCGTCGGCGGGATCAACCAGGCCTACGCCTGGAGCAAGAGCTTCAGCGACAAGTTCAGTGGTGTGGTCAAACAGTGGAAACGCCGTAACCCGAAGGCCTACCGCGTGATGCGGCCGGTGCTGGCGGTGGTGGTGTTGACGTTGTTGGGGTATTGGCTGTTTGGTTGAGGCTGATTCGCAGGCAATAAAAAACCGCTCCTTGTGAGCGGTTTTTTTTATGAAGAGAAGGTGAATGAGGCGCCAGCGAGGACGCCTCCGGGCTCTTCCGCTGCTGGATTCACCAATGCTTCTCTGATTCGGTGCAACTCCCGTTCAGACAACTTTCCCGAAGAGCGTTTTCTATCAGCTTTTATCGATCTGGCGCCTGGCGCCTTTTTTTCAATGGCAGCCTTCATGGTGCCTCCGGCGTTGATCATTAAATGAGCAGTTGTCCGATACTAGTCTTACCAAATTAGCTTCACAAGCCTACCCTCCGAATCGAATTCAAAACCCAGCTGCCGGTAAAGAGAAATCACCCCTGGGAGAGGCTCCTGAATTTCAATTTGTGTACTGCCGATGATTCGTGCGAAGTGAGTCACGGCGGTCAAAGCAAATGTCGCTACTCGGCTTTTGAGAGGGTGATCGTTATCGGGCTTTCCTTCCAAGCGCACAATTTTCACTCGCAACCGGCTCTGATTAGGGTTTGCAAAGCAAAGTCCGCATAACTCCTGATCAAACCAGATTGCTAAATCGAAGCTAAGTGGTTCTTTGGCTTTCCACCTGACAACTTCTTGCCAAGAGAAGTGAGGATCAAACCATTCTTCATAGGCACTCAGAGCTTGAGCATCGATTGCTTCGAAACGAACTCTGGAGTGATCAACATCCACTATCCCTTGCTGCAATAAGTCTTTGTGCAGCTTTGCGAAAGTAACCCCAGCCTGTTTCCTGGCCTGAGATTTATACACTTGGTAGCGCAAATACGTCCGTTCCCTTGGCATGTGATCCCGTGCATTCCTTGTCCTCCATGGTTGGGTGTCGCAACTGCAATCCAGCCTATTCACCTCGCGCCCAACTGTCCCTGCCGGCCCTTTGCCCAAATCATTGCAATCCATGTCCCACGCTGGTTATAGTCGGCGCACGTGAGTTGTATGCCTCACCCTCCAACCCTTCAAAAAAGATCTGCGCAAATGCCTGCATCCCTCATCAACGCGGTAGTCGATTCAGCGGTCAACGCTGGCGTCGTGCCGTGCGGGAATCAGCAGCCCAAGCAGATCAGTCATTACCCCCCACCTGTCAGTAGCACGCCGGTGTGCGCAGTCGTATCACCGCCGGGCGTTGGCGTTTCGGGCTGATCGGCAGTTTCTGCTGACCCCTGCGCCCGCCAGAAAAACCTACTGAATTTCAGCTTCGGCTGAGTTGGCTTTTTGCCTGACTACAGGTGGTATTCATGTTTGTCCTTTCGAAAAAATCCGCGCTCGCGGCGACGTCCACGAGCCTGTTCGTTCTGCTGTGGAGCAGCGGCGCGATCTTCTCCAAATGGGGCCTGGCCCACGCTTCGCCGTTTGCCTTTCTGCTGATTCGCTTCGCGATTGCCTTGTGCGGGCTCGTGCTGCTGGCGCCGCTGCTCAAGCTGAAGCTGCCCAAGGGCGGCAAACCGATGAAGTTTGCGATTGCCACGGGCGTGGTGTTGTTGGGGGCCTACCAGATTTTCTATCTGCTGGCGCTCGACACCAAAGTCACCCCGGGGGTGATGGCGACCATCATGGGTGTGCAGCCGATTCTCACCGTGGTGTTGATGGAGCGGCAGCGCTCCGCGAGCCGGATGTTCGGTCTGGCCCTGGGGCTGGCGGGGCTGATCATGGTGGTTTACCAGGGCATCGGTCTGGCCGGGATGTCCTGGGCGGGGATGCTGTTTGGTCTGCTGGCGCTGGCGAGCATGACGCTGGGCTCGATCATGCAGAAACGCATCACCGACAATCCCCTCGGCACACTGCCGGTGCAGTATCTGGCCGGGCTGTTGTTGTGCGGGATTTTCGTGCCGTTCCAGCCATTTCATTTTGAACACAGCACAGGTTTCATCGTGCCGGTGTTGTGGATGGGGCTGGTGGTGTCGGTGCTGGCGACGCTGTTGCTGTATCGGCTGATCGCGCGGGGCAATCTGGTGAATGTCACCAGTCTGTTCTATCTGGTGCCGGCGGTGACGGCGGTGATGGATTACCTGATTTTCGGCAATCGCCTTGCAGCGTTGAGTGTGCTGGGGATGCTGTTGATCATTATCGGTCTGGCGTTTGTGTTCCGTAAGCTCGACTAGTCGACAGGCGGGCTCGCTCCCACATTGGAATGCATTCCCGTGTAGGAGTGAGCCTGCTCGCGATAGCCATTTCAGCAGCGCCAGAAGTCTAGCGGGCTGTCACCTGCGAAGGTTTCACTACCGCCGGCTTCAACACCAGCCACAACGCCAATGCAATCAACACCCCGCCGTAGATATGTGCCATCGACAACGGCTCATCCAGCAGCAACGCCCCCCACAGCACGCCAAACGGCGGAATCATGAAGGTCACGGTCATCGATTTCACCGGCCCGATCGAACTGAGCAGGCGGAAGTAGATGATGTAGGCGAATGCCGTGCAACCGAGGCCCAGGCCCAACAGCGACAGCCAGACATTCCAGCCGCCCCAACTGACCGGCGGTGACGTGATCACGCTGTAGCCGAACAACGGCAACAGGAACAACGTCGCACCGAGCATGCTGCCCAGCGCCGACAATCGGCTGTCCAGTCCACCAGCCTGGTCGAGCCAACGGCGTGCGAGGAAACCGGCAAAGCCATAGCAAGTGGTCGCCAGCAGGCAGGCAAGGGCGCCCAGCAACAGTTGCATGTCAAATGCCACGGGACCGGCGCGGGTCAATACGCCAACACCGAACAGGCCGAGGAACACCCCGCCGAGTTTGGCCGCGGTGAGCTTTTCACTGAAGAACAGTCCGCCGATCAGCACGCCCATCAGCGGCGTGGTGGCATTGAAAATCGCCGAATAACCGGCTGGCAGTACTTGGGCTGCGACCGAATACAGCGTCGCCGGAATCCCCGAGTTGATCACGCCCAGCAGCATCACGGTTTTCAGTTTGCCTTTGAAATCCCAGCGCACGCGCATCAGCCCGAGGATCACCAGCAGGCCAACGGCCGCAATCGATACGCGAAAGAACCCGGTCGGAATCGTACCGATCGCTGGCGCGATAATGCGCATGAACAGAAAACTCGCGCCCCAGATGGCTGCCAGCGACAACATACGGAAAATATCGACAGGGCTCACGGCGGGTCTCCTTCCTTGATCGGGACGAGAGTGTTGCCGAGTGCCCTGACGATGGCAACCGCTATTCGGGCATGCAACTTTTTGCTCAGATCACAAAGCGCGTCACCAGGCCGTTGAGATCAACCGCCAGACGCGACAGCTCCTGGCTCGCAGCCGAGGTCTGAGTGGCACCGGCGGCGGTTTGGGTCGAGAGGTCGCGGATGGTCACCAGATTCTGATCGACCTCGCGCGCCACCAGGGCCTGTTGCTCGGCCGCGCTGGCGATAACCAGGTTGCGTTGGTTGATCTGCGAGATCGAGGCGGTGATTTTCTCCAGCGCCTGCCCGGCGCTGTTGGCGCGCCGCAACGTCTGACCCGCCTGCTCGGCACTGCTCTGCAACGCACCCACTGTTGCCCCGGTGCCTTGCTGGATGCTGCTGATCATCAGCTCGATTTCTTCGGTGGAATTCTGCGTGCGTTGTGCGAGCGAACGCACTTCATCGGCGACCACGGCAAAACCGCGCCCGGCTTCACCGGCGCGTGCCGCTTCGATCGCCGCATTGAGCGCCAACAGATTGGTCTGCCCGGCAATCCCGCGAATCACCTCCAGCACTTTGCTGATGTCCTGCGCCTGAGTGGCCAGGCCCTCGGCTTGTTCAGAAGCACCGAGTACCGCATCGACCAGCTCCTGAATCGAACTGATGGTTTCGCTGACCTGTACATGGCCGTGCTTGCTGTCTTCGTTCGACGCAGCAGACGCCTCGGCGCTGGACACGGCGTTGGCAGCGACTTCATCCACCGCCGTGCTCATCTCGGTGACCGCCGTGGCGGCTTGTTCGATCTGGTCGTTCTGCTGTTGCAGGCCGCGGGTGCTTTGCTCCATCACCGAACTCATTTCCTCGGCCGCGGAAGCCAGTTGCTGCGCCGATTCGCTGATACCGCGAATGGTCGAGCGCAGATTGCCCTGCATCTCGGCCAACGCATCGAGCAGATGCGCAGCCTCATCTTTACCAGTACTGACGATCTGGCCGCTGAGGTCGCCGGCGGCAATGCGTCGTGCCACATCCAGTGCCTGATTGATCGGCGTGGTGATGCTGCGGGTCAGCAGCCAGGCCAATAGCAAGGTGGCAATCAGGGCGACCACGATGATCGACGCGACGATCCACAAAGCCTGCTGATACATCGCCGCAGCGGCTTCGGCTGCGGCATCCGCACCTTGTTGGTTGAGGGTGATCATCTGCTCCAGCGTCTTGTCGAGCACAGTGCCCTGGGGTGCCAGTTCATTGCTCAAACGCGTGGCAGCCTGCTCGTTCTGCCCCGCGTCAATCTGGCTGACAATCTGATCGAGAATGCTCAGGTATTTGCCGACGGCCGCGTTCAAGCCGTCGAGCATCGCTTGTTCCTGATCACTGGCGATCAAGGCTTTGTGATCGTTGAGGCGCTTGAGCAACTCATCGCGTTGCGCCTTGAGAATGCCTTTGCTTCTGTCGCGCACCGCGGGTTGGGTGACGGCGATCAGACGCAAGGATTCGAGGCGGATGCTGGCGATATTCGCCGCCGCGTCATGAATGCTCTCGATGCTGGGCATCCACGATTCTTCGATCACTGCCGCACTTTCGCGCAGGGTTTTCATTTGGCCCAGACCGAACAGGCCGACCACCACCAGCAGACTGGCCAAAACGGCGAAGCTCAAACTGGCGCGCAAACCTATGCGCAGATTCCGGATAGACATCAGTGTGCTCCTTGATCTTTGAGGGGGGGGGAGGTCGTCCTCGTCAGCGAGGATCTTGTTATGAGGCGGGTAATGGCGGGCTGTATATCAAAGTGCCATTATTTTGGTAAGACCAATCTGGCGTCGTCGCCGAGGGTGCGTGAATTTGCAGGAGAACCACGGACTAGACGCGTGTATTCGCTATTGGATGCGAAGCCCAGAGAATTCGCGGGCTGGCGCAGGATGAGAGGCAGCACCGCTCAGGCGCTTAACTGACCGAACGGTCGATTAAAAAAACTTTGCAAAAACGCTGTTGGCGTACAACCCCGGCGCAGATTTGGCAGAAATTGCACTTCACCTGTGCGCGCATCCGTAGCTAAGCTCAGGCACAGATTTCCAAACGCACGCCGAGGTCTTATCTATGCCGCAGCAATGGCCAGCCACCGACATCGCCCGCATGATCCTCGATGGCTTCGACGATTATCGCGAGCATTTCCGGCGGATCACCGACGGCGCCCGCGAGCGTTTTGAGCAGGCACGCTGGCAGGAGACGCAAACGGCGTCGGCGGCGCGGATCAATCTCTATGAAGAAAAGGTCGGCGAAACCATCGCCCGCCTGCGCGAATACTTCGACGATGAAACGCTGATGAACGTCAGCTGCTGGCCGCTGGTGAAAAGTGCCTACATCAGCGTCATCGACCTGCGCTTCGATGACGAGTTGTCCGAGACCTGGTACAACTCGATTTTCTGCGGGCTGTTCAGTCACGACCTGATCAGCGACGGTTGCATGTTCATCCACACCACCCGCCCGAGCCTGCGCCGTGCCCGCGCTGCGCAAACCCGCACGTACAAACCACAGGGACAGCTGTCGGGGATGCTCGCGAGCATTTTTGCCGATTACCGTTTCAGCGAGGATTACGCCGATCTACCCGGCGATTTGCTCCGGCTCGAAGCGCAACTGCGCGAGAACCTGCCGGACTGGGTGTGCAAGGATCCTGAGCTAAGCGTCGAGCTGTTCTCCTCGGTGCTGTACCGCAACAAGGGCGCGTATCTGGTCGGGCGCATCTACACCCGCGACGAGCAATGGCCGCTGGTGATCCCGCTGCTGCACCGCGAAGGGCGCGGGATTCAGATCGACGCGCTGATCACCGACGAAGCCGATGTGTCGATCATCTTCTCGTTCACCCGTTCGTATTTCATGGTCGACGTGCCGGTGCCGGCGGAATTCATCGGTTTCCTGCGGCGCATCCTGCCGGGCAAGCACATCGCCGAGCTGTACACCTCGATCGGCTTCTACAAGCACGGCAAGTCCGAGTTCTACCGTGCACTGATCAACCATCTGGCCAATACCGATGACCAGTTCATCATGGCCCCGGGTGTGCGTGGCATGGTCATGAGCGTGTTCACCCTGCCGGGTTTCAACACCGTGTTCAAAATCATCAAGGACCGTTTTTCGCCGTCGAAAAACGTCGACCGCGCCACGGTGATCGAGAAGTATCGGCTGGTAAAAAGTGTCGACCGGGTAGGGCGTATGGCCGATACCCAGGAGTTCGCCGACTTCCGTTTTCCGTTGAGCAAGTTCGATCCGGCGTGTCTTGAAGAACTGCTGGAGGTGGCGCCATCGACGGTGTCGGTCGAGGGCGACACGGTGCTGATCCGCCACTGCTGGACCGAGCGGCGAATGACCCCGCTCAATCTGTATCTGGAAAACGCCAACGATGCGCAGGTGCGTGAGGCGCTGGAGGATTACGGCCTGGCGATCAAGCAACTGGCGGCGGCGAACATCTTTCCCGGCGACATGCTGCTGAAGAATTTTGGCGTCACCCGGCATGGGCGTGTGGTGTTTTATGACTATGACGAGATTTGTTTCCTGACCGAGGCCAACTTCCGCCACATCCCCGCGCCGCGTACACCGGAGGATGAAATGGCTTCCGAGCCGTGGTATTCGATTGGGCCGCTGGATGTGTTTCCCGAGGAATTTCCACCGTTTTTGTTTGCCGATTCGGGGCAGCGCAAGTTGTTCGATCAGTTGCATGGCGAGTTGTATAACGCTGATTACTGGAAGAGTTTGCAGGAGGCGATTCGGGCGGGGAAAGTGATTGATGTCTTTCCTTATCGGCGTAAAGGACTCGACAACGAGTAGCTCTTTTAAAAAAAAACCTCACCCCAGCCCTCTCCCGGAGGGAGAGGGAGCTGACCGAGGTGTCTTGCGTCAAGCATCGACCTGAAAGAGCTTGGCGATTATGGATTCGGTGATGCGCGTTCAGGTCGGCGAGGCTGGCAAAGTTGACTCGGTCGGTCCCCTCTCCCTCCGGGAGAGGGCTAGGGTGAGGGCCCCAATCCCCCTGACACGCCACAAATCCGCCAAATCTGCGACAATCCGCCCCCTGCATAAATAGACGACCGAATTGCCTACCCGATGACCGACGAATCGCCCTCCATCGACAAACTGCTGAAAAACCTCGATCACGCCATGCTCGCCGACCGTCACCGGCTGCGGCGGCAGTTGCTTGAGCTGCGCAAGAAACCTGACGAGGCCAAACTGGCTCAGTGGGTGACGCGCATGCAGGCGTCCTGTGATCAGGTGCTGGCGCGCCGTGCCAGCCTGCCGGTGATTCGTTACGACGACAGCCTGCCGATCGCGGCCAAGCGCGACGAGATCAAAAAAGCGCTGGAAAAACACCAAGTGCTGATCATCGCCGGCGAAACCGGCTCGGGTAAAACCACCCAATTGCCGAAGATCTGTCTGGAAATCGGTCGCGGTCAGCACGGTTTGATCGGCCACACCCAACCGCGTCGAATCGCTGCACGCAGCGTCGCCAGCCGGGTTGCCGAAGAACTCGCTACGCCGCTCGGTGCGTTGGTCGGCTATCAGGTGCGTTTCGAGGATCAAAGCGATTCCAACACCCTGATCAAACTGATGACCGACGGCATCCTGCTCGCGGAAACCCAGAATGACCGCTACCTCGAACGCTACGACACGATCATCGTCGACGAAGCCCACGAACGCAGTCTCAACATCGATTTTCTGCTCGGTTACCTGAAAACCCTGCTGCCGCGTCGTCCGGACCTGAAGGTCATCATCACCTCGGCGACCATCGATCTGGAGCGTTTCTCCAAGCATTTCGATGATGCGCCGATTGTTGAAGTGTCGGGTCGTACCTTCCCGGTGGACACCTGGTATCGCCCGTTGACGCTGGAGCAGGACGAAGAAGGCAACCGCGTCGAAGATGACCTGACGGTGGATCAGGCGATCCTCGCGACCCTCGATGAAATCGCCGCTTACGAGCGCAGCGAACGCCGCAGCCCCGGTGATGTGCTGGTGTTCTTGCCAGGCGAGCGCGAGATTCGTGACGCTGCCGACATGCTGCGCAAGGCGCAGATCAAACACACTGAAATCCTGCCGCTGTACGCGCGTCTGTCGCCGGCCGAGCAGCAGCGGATTTTCCAGTCGCACCCGGGCCGTCGCGTAGTGCTGGCAACCAACGTTGCCGAGACTTCGCTGACGGTGCCGGGCATCCGTTACGTGATCGACAGCGGCACCGCGCGCATCAGCCGTTACAGCTATCGCGCCAAGGTCCAGCGTCTGCCGATCGAGGCGATTTCCCAGGCCAGCGCCAACCAGCGTAAGGGCCGTTGCGGCCGGGTCGAGCCGGGTATCTGCATTCGGTTGTACAGCGAAGAAGATTTTAATGGGCGCCCGGAATTCACCGATCCGGAGATTCTGCGCACCAACCTCGCCGCCGTAATCTTGCAGATGCTGCATCTGCGTCTCGGCGAGATCACCGCGTTCCCGTTTATCGAACCGCCGGATGGCAAGGCGATCAGCGACGGTTTCAATCTGCTGCAAGAACTCTCGGCGGTGGACCGCAACAGTCAGTTGACCCCGCTCGGTCGTCAACTTGCGCGCCTGCCGGTCGACCCGCGCATGGGCCGTATGCTGCTCGAAGCGGCCAAGCTCGGCAGCCTGCAGGAAGTGCTGATCGTTGCCAGTGCCATGTCGATTCAGGATCCGCGCGAGCGTCCGCCGGAACGTCAGCAAGCGGCCGATCAGGCCCACGCGCAATGGAAAGACGTTGATTCTGACTTCGCCGGACTGGTGAATCTGTGGCGCGGTTTCGAAGAGCAGCGCCAAGCATTGACCGCGAGCCCGCTGCGCAACTGGTGCCGCAAGAACTTCCTCAACTACCTGCGTCTGCGCGAGTGGCGTGATTCTCACCGCCAGTTGAGCCTGATCTGCCGCGACATGCAGTTGAGCCTGAATAAAGAGCCGGCGGATTATCCGAAACTGCACAAAGCGGTGCTGGTCGGTCTGCTCAGCCAGATCGGTCAGAAAACCGAGGACGGTGATTACCTCGGCGCACGTCAGCGGCGTTTCTGGATTCACCCGTCGTCGGGCATCGGCAAAAAGCGTCCGCAGTGGCTGATGACCGCCGAACTGGTGGAAACCACCAAGCTCTACGCGCGCATGGTCGCCAAGATCGATGCCGACTGGATCGAGCCGCTGGCCGGGCACCTGATCAAGAAAAACCATTTCGAACCGCACTGGGAAAAGAAGCGCGGCCAGGTCGTGGCGTTCGAACAGATCACCCTGTTCGGGCTGATCGTGGTCGGCCGCCGCCCGGTGCATTACGGCCCGGTCGATCCAGTGGTTTCCCGTGAGCTGTTTATCCGCGAAGGTCTGGTGCGTGGCGAGATTCAGTCCAGAGCCAAGTGTCTGAGCGCCAACAAACAACTGCTGGAACAGCTCGACGAACTGGAGGCCAAGGCCCGTCGTCGCGATATTCTCGCCGACGAAGAAACCTTGTACGCGTTCTACGATGCGCGGTTGCCGGCGGAGATTCACCAGACCGCGACCTTCGACAGTTGGTATCGCATCAACAGCCAGAAAAACCCGCAGCTGCTGATCATGCGCGAAGAAGACGTGCTGGCTCGCGAGGCCAGTGAAGTCACCGCGCGCGATTACCCGGACACGCTGCACATCGGCGATCTGGAGCTGGCGCTGACCTACCACTTCGAACCCAATCACCCGCGTGACGGCGTGACCCTGCGCGTGCCGGCACCGCTGCTGCCGATGCTGCCGCCGGAGCGTCTGGAGTGGCTGGTACCGGGGCTGATCGAGGCCAAGTGCATCGCCCTCGTGCGCAACCTGCCGAAAGCGCTGCGCAAGAACTTCGTGCCGGTGCCGGACTTCATCAAAGCCGCGTTGCAACGCATGACCTTTGCCGAGGGTTCGTTGCCGCAGGCGCTGGGCCGCGAGTTGTTGCGCATGACCGGCGCGCGGGTCAGCGACGAGGCGTGGGCCGAAGCTGAGCAAGGCGTCGAGGGGCATCTGCGGATGAACCTGGAAATCGTCGATGGCCAGGGCAAATTCCTCGGTGAAGGTCGCGATCTGGCCGAGCTGACTGCGCGGTTTGCCGAAGCCAGTCAGGCTGCACTGGCCGTGCCGCAGAGCGCGAAAAGCCAGCAACCGGTGGAGGCGAAAGTCTTCGCCCCGGTGGCGGAAAAGACCCAGCAGAAGATCGCCGGGCTGTCGATGACGGTGTATCCGGCACTGGTCGAAGAGGGCGGTACGGTCAAGGAAGGGCGCTTCTCGACCCCGGCCGAAGCCGAGTTCCAGCATCGTCGCGCCTTGCAGCGGTTGTTGATGCAGCAATTGGCGGAGCCGGCCAAGTTCTTGCGCGGCAAGTTGCCGGGGCAGACCGAATTGGGCCTGCTCTATCGCGAGCTGGGCCGGGTCGATGCGCTGGTCGAAGACATTCTGCTGGCCAGCGTCGACAGTTGCATTCTTGAGGGTGAAGACCCATTGCCCCGCGACGGCGCCGGGTTGGCAGCATTGGCCGAACGCAAACGCGGCATTTGGACTGAACACGCCGAGCGCGTGGCGCGCTTGACGCTGGAGATTCTCAAGCTCTGGCACGGTCTGCAAAAACGCTTCAAGGGCAAGATCGATCTGGCGCAAGCCGTGGCGCTGAATGACATCAAGCAGCAGATCAATAATCTGGTTTATCCGGGTTTTGTCCGCGAGACGCCGATGCAGTGGCTCAAAGAGTTGCCGCGTTACCTGAAGGCGGTCGAGCAGCGTTTCGAAAAACTCGGTGCGCAGGTGCAGAAGGATCGCGTCTGGAGCGGCGAACTTGCCGGCCTCTGGGCGCAATACCAGACCCGCGCAGCGAAACATGCGCAGGAAGGCAAACGCGATCCACAGCTTGAGCTGTACCGCTGGTGGCTCGAGGAATACCGCGTGTCGCTGTTCGCCCAGCAGCTGGGCACCAAGGTCCCGATCTCCGACAAACGCCTGAACAAACAGTGGAGCCAGGTCGAACCCTGATCTTGAGCCATGCGCAATCCCCTGTGGGAGCGAGCCTGCTCGCGAAAGCAGAGTGTCAGTCAACTCAATAGCGACTGATACGACGCAATCGCGAGCAGGCTCGCTCCCACATTGGGATTTGGGTTGTGCTTGAGAAAGGCGCCAAAAGTCCACGTTTATGGCAAACTTCGCGACCATAAACGCCGGTTTCGCGACCCAGAGCCTTCGGCCGTGGTGCGAGACGGAATAAAGCGATGCCAGGTTTGCGTCCCCCGGATGGGAATAGACCCTTTGTGTGTTGGTACGACGGTTCCAGCACTTTCTGCCTGAACAGATTAGAGAAACGACCATGCATAACGTCGTCATCAGCGGCACCGGCCTGTACACCCCGGCCAACAGCATCTCCAACGAAGAGCTGGTGCAGTCTTTCAATACCTACGTCGCCCAGTTCAACGCCGACAACGCCGAGGCCATTGCCAGCGGCGAAGTCCAGGCCCTGACCGAATCCAGCGCTGCGTTTATCGAAAAGGCTTCCGGCATCAAGAGCCGCTTTGTCATGGACAAGGACGGCATCCTCGATCCACAACGTATGGCTCCGCGCTTGCCGGAGCGTTCCAACGACGAATGGTCGGTGCTCTGCCAGATGGCCATCGGCGCAGCCGAGCAAGCCCTGCAACGCGCCGGCAAAACCGCCGCTGACATCGACGGCGTGATCGTCGCCTGCTCCAACCTGCAACGTGCCTACCCGGCCATCGCCATCGAAGTTCAGGAAGCGCTGGGCATTCAAGGCTTCGGTTTCGACATGAACGTCGCTTGCTCCTCGGCGACCTTCGGTATTCAGGCGGCGGCCAACAGTGTGCAACTGGGCCAGGCCCGGGCGATCCTGATGGTCAACCCGGAAGTCTGCACCGGTCACCTCAACTTCCGTGACCGCGACAGCCACTTCATCTTCGGCGATGCCGCGACTGCGGTGATCATCGAGCGTGCTGACACCGCTACGTCCAAATACCAGTTCGATGTGGTCAGCACCAAGCTGCTGACCAAGTTCTCCAACAACATCCGCAACAACTTCGGCTTCCTCAACCGCGCGGCGGAAGAGGGCATCGGCGCCCGCGACAAACTGTTCGTGCAGGAAGGCCGCAAGGTGTTCAAGGATGTCTGCCCGATGGTTGCCGAGCTGATTGGCGAACACCTGGAAGAGAACAAACTCAACGTCGGCGACGTGAAGCGCTTCTGGCTGCACCAGGCCAACCTGAGCATGAACCACCTGATCGTGCGCAAACTGTTGGGCCGTGAGGCCACCGAAGAAGAAGCGCCGGTGATTCTCGACACCTACGCCAACACCAGCTCCGCAGGTTCGGTGATTGCTTTCCACAAATATCAGGACGATCTGGCTGCCGGTTCGCTGGCTGTCTTGAGTTCGTTCGGTGCCGGCTATTCGATCGGCAGCGTCATTCTGCGCAAGCGTTGAAAAGAGGTTTAATTTCCTCTTAATCGCGCCGACTTTTCCTACATCCGAATCGGCTCAAACGCTGTAATTTTTCGGAAATGGCGGCAGGTGAAGACCTGCCGCCGTCATTTTCGGAATCGGCACAAGGAAATTTTTGGATGGCGGCTGACGACACCCAACTGCTTGCGCGCCTGCTGGCCGGCGAGCAACAGGCTTTCAAGGAACTGGTGACGACGTATCAGAGCGCCATGCGCGCGGTGGCGTATGCGATTGTCGGGCAGCGCCATGTCGAAGAAGTGGTGCAGGACGCCTGGCTGTCCGTAGTGCGCCACATCGGCAGCTTCGAAGGTCGCTCCAGTCTCAAGACCTGGCTTCTGACCATCACCGCCAACTCAGCGAAAAGTCGCTATAAACAGAATCGCCGCGAAGTGTTGATGGATGATCTGCCATCGCCCCATGGCACGATCGACGACGACCGTTTTTCTCCCGGTGACGGCCATTGGCTGGTCGCCCCGTTCGCCTGGCACCAGGACACACCGGAAGCGCTGCTGACCGAAAGCGAATTGCGCGACTGTCTTGAGCACACCTTGTTGAATCTGTCGGAGCTGCAAAGCAGCGTTTTGCTGTTGCGCGAGCGGCAGGGGCTGGAGCTGGAGGAAATCTGTAATCTTCTGGAGATCTCGCTCTCCAATGTCCGCGTGCTGCTGCATCGGGCACGTTTGAAGGTCTTCGCGACCGTAGAACATTTTGAGGAGACAGGAGAATGTTGACCTGCAAGGAGCAAGTGGCACGATCCAGCGATTATCTCGATGGCCAGTTGAGCTTTCGCGAAAAGTGGATGGTGCGTCATCACCTGATGTTTTGCCCGAACTGCCGGCGTTTCATTCGCCAGATGCGTTTGATGCAAGCCACCTTGAAGGCGCTGCCGGAGCAACCGGTAGAAGGCATCGATGACCTGGCCGAACGCCTGGCCGAGCAACGACGAAAAGATAATCCCCTGTAGGAGCTGTCGAGTGAAACGAGGCTGCGATCTTTTGATCTTTTTTAAGATCAAGATCAAAAGATCGTCTGATCGCGGCCCGAGCCTTCGGCAGCTCCTACAGGGGATTTTCGCATCCTGCAGAAATAGCCCGGCGCGAGCGAAACGAACGGATGATGGGGATCGTTCCGCCCGCACCGGGCTATAAGAGAGTCAGCTGCAAGCGCCAAGTCTCAAGCTGCAAGTAATGCTTTGACTTGCAGCTTGAGGCTCGAAGCTTGCAACTGCTGTTTTTAGAACTTGGCTTCCGCATCCAGCTGCAGGGTGTTGGCGTCAGCGTCACGCTGGGTACGGCTGGCGAAGTCGGCCTTGGTCAGGAAGTACGTCGCGCCAATGGCGAAGTTCTTGTCGATGTCGTAACCGACCTTGAACTTGTGGCCACGGGAACCGGTGGTGCCGTTGGCGAAGTCGGAGTCGGTGAAGGCGCCGACCACGGCGTTGCGCTGCACGTCACGATAGTTGTAATCGAGGTTCAGGCCGAAGACTTTCGACTTGGCACCCAACAGCCACGCGGTGTCCTGATCGGTCACGGCATCGTTGTTCTTCACGTACTGGCCGTAGAACGACAATGGCATCGGCAGACCGCCGATGTCGACCTGGCTGAACCCTTCATACAGACGGAATTCGTTGTTGGCCGAGTTGCCATTGACTGCCAGGGCGCACGGGGTGGAAGTGCCGGTGCAGCGGCTGTCTTCGTCGTTCTGGTAGGCGTAGACGCTGCCGCCCAAGGTCACTTTCAGGTTGTCGCTGATGTTGAAGCGGCTACCCAACTGGCCGGCGGTCAGACGCAGGTCGTGGCGGAATTGCACGCCATCGCCGTCGACGTTGTCCTTGAGGTTGTAGTTACCCAGGCTGCCGAACAGTTCGGCGCTGCTGCCCAACGGGTATTTGTAGGTAACGGCCAGACCTTCCGGGTTGATGTCGCTATCCCAGATCACGTCGCCCATGCTGACCCACGGCTGGAGCATCTTGCCGCCGATAATGTGCAGGTTCTTGATCTGGTCAGGGTGGTAGTCGATGTAGCCCAGATCCAGCCAGATCTGCTTCTTGTCGAAGTAGTTGTCCTGGTCCTGGTTGGTCGAACGGGCATCGTCGCCGCCGCCGGTGGCGATACGGATGCCGGTGTCGACCTGTGGGTTGATCTCGGTGTAGGCGCCCAGACGGGCACGGATGCGCTGACGATCCTTGTCGCGGCCGCCGTTGTTCGGCTCGCCGTCGATCTTGATGGTTTCCTGGCGGATACGCACATCGCCCTTGAACTGGGTCTTGGCCGCCCAGGCCAGTTTCTGGTCGAAGACGCTTTGTTCGTTGGTTTTCTTCGCAACAGCAGCGACTTGTTCGTTGGTCTCTTGCTGCGCCTGCTGCGCGATTTGCTGAGCCTTCTGATCCTTGGCCAGTTCAGTTTGTAGTTCGATGTACTGCGCCTGGGAAATGGAACCGTTAGCCTTGAGCATGTCGAGCAGTTTGGCGTCGACTGCAGCACTGGCCGGAACACTCATGGCCAGCAACAAGCCACCGCACAGGGCCGCCGCAGTTTTCGTGGAAGCAAGACGCATAGCAATCTCCGAAGATGAGAGGGGATGGCTGAACCATCCGGGGCACAACCGACAATTTGAACGTCGGAAAACAGTGTCCGGGTAGAACCCGGCGCTCTAAAAACAGGCGCCAGTATCGCGATGGTTTATGACAGAGCAGTGGCACAGTGATGGCAGGTTGATGACGATATCGATTCGCCCTGAACTATTGATCTAGAGCGCTGTCGGCCGATTGCGGGTGTGCAATGCCGCGCAATCGGCGATACTCGCCGGGCGCTGAAGTCCTGTTGTGGAGAGCTTGTTGATGCCGTTGCAACGCCTGCAAAACCTGTCGGAAATTGCCCCGGCAAGCTGGGATGCGCTGGTGCCTGAAAGCCAGCCATTTCTGCGCCATGCCTTTCTCAGTGCGCTGGAAGACAGCGGTAGCGTTGGCCCTCACACCGGCTGGCAACCGGAGCATTTGCTGCACGTCGAGGGCGATCGTCTGATCGCCGCGTTACCCAGTTATCGCAAGTGGCATTCCTACGGCGAGTACGTGTTCGATCACGGCTGGGCCGACGCCTGCGCCCGCGCCGGCATCGATTACTACCCCAAGCTTTTGACGGCTGTGCCGTTCAGCCCGGTGAGCGGCCCGCGCTTGTTGGCGACCAATCTCGAAGACGGTTTCGAACTGCTCAAGAGCCTGCCCGGTTATCTGGAAATCGAAGGGCTTTCCAGCGCACACATCAATTTCACCGACCCCTTCACCGATGCTGCGATGGCCGAACAACCGGGCTGGTTGCAGCGCATCGGCTGTCAGTATCACTGGCAGAATCGCGGGTATCGCGACTTCCAGGATTTCCTCGACGTGCTCAGTTCGCGCAAGCGCAAACAGATGCGCAAGGAGCGCGAGCAAGTGGCGGGGCAGGGCTTTGAGTTTGAATGGCTGGAGGGGCGCGAGCTGGATGAGGCGCAGTGGGATTTTGTCTACGCCTGTTACGCCAACACCTACGCGGTGCGGCGCCAGTCGCCGTATCTGACGCGGGAGTTTTTCAGTCTGCTGGCCGAGCGCATGCCCGAGGCGATTCGCGTGGTGCTGGCGAAACAGGGCTCACGGCCGGTGGCGATGGCCTTCAGTCTGGTCGGGGGCGACAGTTTCTACGGGCGCTACTGGGGGTGTCTGGCCGAGTTTGATCGGCTGCACTTTGAGACGTGTTTTTATCAGGGGATGGATTATGCGATCGCGCAGGGTTATCAGCGTTTCGATGCTGGCGCTCAGGGCGAGCACAAGCTGATTCGTGGGTTTGAACCGGTGATCACCCATTCATGGCATTACCTGCGGCATCCAGGTCTGAAAGCAGCAGTGAAAGATTTCCTGCAACAGGAACGCGCCGGCATCCTCGCCTACGCCGAAGAAGCAAAAACAGCGTTGCCCTACCGCCAAACCTAGATCTCTTGTGGGAGCGAGCTTGCTCGCGAAAGCGGTGTTTCAGTGACATGGATATCAGCTGACACACCGCTTTCGCGAGCAAGCTCGCTCCCACATTTGTTTTGTGTATGCCTTGGCTACTCTTCTTTGCCCAGCCACCGATAGATCCCGCCACCGACCACCGCGCCAATCAACGGCGCGACCCAGAACATCCACAACTGCGCAATCGCCCAGCCGCCGACCATCAATGCCGGCCCCGTGCTGCGCGCCGGATTGACCGAGGTATTGGTGACCGGAATCGAGATCAGGTGAATCAGCGTCAAGCCCAGGCCGATGGCGATCGGTGCCAGTCCCGGCGGTGCGCGTCTATCGGTGGCGCCGAGGATGATGATCACAAACATTGCGGTCATCACGAGTTCAGTGACGAACCCCGCCGCCATCGAGTACTTGCCCGGTGAATGCTCACCATAACCGTTAGACGCCAGGCCGGCGGCGATATCGAAGCCCTCCTTGCCGCTGGCGATGTGGGCGATCAGCGCCGCCGCGAGAATCGCGCCGAGCACTTGGGCAATGATGTAGGCGGGTAACTCCTTGGCCGGAAACCGGCCGCCGACGAACAGACCGACCGACACGGCCGGGTTCAGATGACAGCCGCTGATGTGGCCGATAGCGAATGCCATGGTCAGCACCGTCAGACCAAATGCCAGGGCCACCCCCAGCACCCCGATTCCCAGCGGTGAAGACGCGGCGATCACCGCGCTGCCGCAACCACCCAATACCAACCAGAACGTACCCAACAACTCAGTGACTGAACGTTTGAACAGAGACATGAGAGGCGTCCTTGATAGCCCTGCTATCGAGACTGCATCGAGTTGTGCATCCTTGCAGACTTACGACAGGCTCCGTTCTGGAACCTTGGCTGAGTACAGCAGGCTTTTGGTGGATTTCCAGTAGCCACAAAAAAACCGCCAGCGCCCGTGGTTAAAGGGCTGTGGCGGTTTTTGGAGTTGTCGCATGTCCACTGTGGGAGCGAGCTTGCTCGCGAAAGCGGTGGATCAGCAACGCAATTATCGACTGACACGGCGCCTTCGCGAGCAAGCTCGCTCCCACAGGGAAATCCAGTGCATCAATCGATGCCGACAAACCCTCCGGTCTGATGCGCCCACAACCGTGCATACAACCCGCGATGGGCGAGCAGTTCAGCATGGGTGCCGCTCTCGGCAATCTTGCCGTTCTCCAGCACCACCAGCCGATCCATCCGCGCAATGGTCGAGAGACGGTGGGCAATGGCGATCACGGTTTTGCCCTGCATCAGGGTTTCCAGGCTTTCCTGAATCGCCGCTTCGACTTCCGAGTCCAGTGCCGAGGTCGCTTCGTCCATGATCAGGATCGGCGCGTCCTTGAGCAGTACCCGCGCAATCGCAATGCGTTGACGTTGGCCACCGGACAATTTCACCCCGCGCTCACCAACGTGCGCATCGAAACCCGTGCGGCCCTCAGCGTCCGACAGCAGCGGAATGAACTCATCAGCGCGAGCCTTGTGCACCGCGTCCCACAACTCGGCGTCGGTCGCATCCGGTTTGCCGTACAGCAAGTTGTCGCGGATCGAACGGTGCAGCAGCGAGGTGTCTTGGGTGATCATGCCGATCCGCGCGCGCAGGCTTTCCTGACCGACTTCGGCGATGTTCTGGCCGTCGATCATAATTCGCCCGCCCTCGACGTCGTACAGGCGCAGCAGCAGGTTGACCAGCGTTGATTTGCCGGCACCGGATGGCCCGATCAAACCGATTTTTTCGCCAGGTTTGATGTTCAGGTTGAGGTCGCCGATGATCCCGCGCTTTTTGCCGTAGTGAAAATCCACGTGCTCGAAACGCACTTCGCCACGGGCTACATCCAATGGTTTGGCTTGCTCATGATCGGTGACGCTGACCGGTTGCGAAATGGTGCGCAGCCCGTCCTGAACCATGCCGATGTTTTCGAAAATGCCGGTGACCACCCACATGATCCAGCCGGACATATTGACGATGCGGATCACCAGGCCGGTGGCCAAGGCAATTGCGCCAACGGTGATCAACGATTGCGTCCACAACCACAGCGCCAACGCCGTAGTGCCTACGATCAGCAAACCGTTCATGGCAGTGATTACCACGTCCATGCTGGTGACGACGCGGCCGGCCATTTGTGCTTTGACGGTCTGTTCTTCGATGGCTTCCTTGGCGTAGTGCTGCTCGAAATTGGTGTGGGCAAACAGCTTCAGCGTGGCGATGTTGGTGTAGCCGTCGACGATGCGGCCCATCAGTTTCGAGCGTGCGTCGGAAGCTTCCACCGAACGATCCTTCACGCGCGGTACGAAGTAATACAGTGCGCCGATGTAGGCGACGATCCACGTCAACAGCGGGATCATCAGGCGCCAGTCGGCCTCGGCGAACAACACCAGCGAACTGATCGCATAGATCACCACGTGCCACAGTGCATCGACCGCTTGCACCGCTGAGTCACGCAGCGAGTTACCGGTCTGCATGATGCGCTGGGCGATGCGCCCGGCAAAGTCGTTCTGGAAGAAATTCAGGCTCTGTTTGAGCACGTAGCTGTGGTTCTGCCAGCGGATCATGCTGGTCATGCCGGGGCTTAACGTCTGATGCACCAGCAAGTCGTGCAGGCCGAAGAAAATCGGCCGCAGGACGAGGGCAACCACCAGCATCCACGTCAGTTCGAGGGCATGGTCGCTGAAGAAATTCGGGTTCGGTGTGCCTTGGGCCAGGTCGATGATGCGGCTCAGGTAACTGAACAGTGCCACTTCGATCAGCGCGGCGAACAGGCCGACGACGAGCAGGGCGGCAAAACTCGGCCAGACCTGCTTGAGGTAATAGGTGTAGAAGGGGAGAACGCGGTCCGGCGGAGACGCCGTCGGGGCTTCACGGAATATGTCGATCAGTTGTTCGAAACGGCGATAGAGCATCAGATAACCGCCCGGAGTACGGGCTCTCCTTTTATCGGTGTGAGCGGCGTGAGGTTGAACTCACGCCGCTCGATACGCCCTGTACAGCTTAGTCGATGACTTTGGCCGACTTGATGAATACAGGGTCGGCAGGTACGTCTTTCATGCCGCTTTTGGTGGTGGTCGGCGAGTTGACGATGATGTCGACCACGTCCATGCCTTTGACCACTTTGCCGAATACAGCGTAGCCGTCGCCTTGGTCGAGGAAGTCGTTGTCCTTGACGTTGATGAAGAACTGGCTGGTCGCCGAATCAGGTACGGAAGTGCGAGCCATGGACAAGGTGCCACGAACGTTAGCCAGACCGTTTTTGTGCTCGTTCTTGATCGGCGCCTTGGTTTCTTTTTGCTGCATCTGTTGAGTGAAACCGCCGCCCTGAACCATAAAGCCCGGGATCACGCGGTGGAAAATCGTGTTGTTGTAGAAGCCGCTGTTCACGTAATCGAGAAAGTTCTTGGTGCTGATTGGCGCCTTGACCGGATCCAGTTCGATTTCGATCTGGCCGTTGGTGGTGTCCAGCAGCACGTGCGGTGCTTTGACCGGCGTGGCTGCCATCAGGTTGGCGGCAAACAGCACAGTACCAGCGGCGAGGGCGAGTTTTTTCAGCATGGGTCAGTGATCCTGAGATTGAGTATCGGCTGCGGCGAGGAACTCCAGCAGCGTTTGATTGAAGCGTTCGGGTTGATCGAGCGGGGTGGCGTGGCGCGAATCGGCAATCACCACCAGCCGCGCATTCGGCAGCAGTCTTACATAGGTTTCTTTCAGTGCCACTGGTGTGTAATCACGGTCGGCGCTGATGACGAGCGTTGGACAGGTCACCCGGGAAAGTCGTTCCTGAACGCCCCAGCCAACAATCGCATCGAAGCTGGCGAGATAAGCACGTTTGTCGTTTTTTGCCCAGCGTTCGGCCATTTTCTGCCGCAGATCGGCTTGTTCCGGTTTCGGAAAAAGCTTGCCGCCCAAGGCTTTGCCGATGCTGGCGAGGCTGAGCACGCGCATCAGGCTCCAGCGTTTGAACCACTGCCAGTAGTCGTCGCGGCTACGCAGTTTGACTTCGGGCGCGCTGTTGACGATGGTCAGGCTTTTCAGCATTTGCGGCTGATCGACGCCGAGCTGGAAGCCGATCATACCGCCCATCGACAGCCCGACGTAATGCACCGGGCCGAGACGCAAGTGCTCGATCAGCGCAACCATGTCGGCGCTGAAGCCGGCGATGCTGTAGCGCTCGCGCGGTTTGTCCGAGCGCCCGTGGCCGCGAATATCCGGGACGATCACCCGATAGTGCGCGGCCAGTGCCGGGATCTGCATTTCCCAATCCAGCGTGCTCGAACCGAGCCCGTGAACCAGCAGCAACGGCGCGCCGTGGCCATATTCCTCGTAGTGCAGGTTGCAACCTTCGTGCTCGAAATACGCCATCGGTGAACTCCGTGTCAGGCTTGTTCAGGGGCGGCGAACGGTGCGTCCAGCGGCAAGGTGTCGAAGGTACGCAGCAGTTCGATGAGGATTTGCGTGGCCGGACCCAACGGTTTGTCCTTGTTCGAATACAGATAGAAACTGGAGTTGCGGTTGCCGCCCCTGTCCAACGGTAGCAGCTTGAGCGAGCCATCCTTCAATTCCCGCTCGATCATGTGCCGGGGCAGCCAGGCAAAACCGAGGCCGCTGCTGACGAACGTGGCCGCCGTGGCGAGGCTGCCGACGGTCCAGCGCTGCTCGGCGCCGAGCCAGCCGACGTCCCGCGGTTGCTGGCGGCCGGAGTCGCGGATCACCACCTGCATCTGGGTTTCCAGATCCTGAAAGCTCAGCTCGCGGTTTAGTCGGTGCAGCGGGTGATCGGGGTGGGCGACAGCGACGAACTCGACGTCACTTAGCTCTGCACCGAGGTAACCGGGAATGCTCAGGCCGGTGATGGCCAGATCAGCCACGCCTTCAAGCAGCACTTCTTCAACACCCGACAACACTTCCTCACGCAGACGCACGCGGCAGCCGCGACTCTGCGGCATGAACGCGGTCAATGCGCGGACGATGCGTGCGCTCGGGTAGGCCGCATCGACTACCAGCCGCACCTCGGCTTCCCAGCCTTGCTCCATATGGTGGGCAAGATCTTCCAGTTGGCTGGCCTGTTTCACCAGTTGCCGCGAACGACGCAGCAACACGCCGCCCGCTTCAGTGAGTACGGCTTTACGCCCGTCGATGCGCAGCAACGGCACGCCGAGTTGGTCCTGCATGCGGGCGACGGTGTAACTCACCGACGATTGCGAACGGTGCAAGGCCTCGGCGGCCTGGGCGAATCCGCCGTGGTCGACCACGGCCTGCAATGTTCGCCATT
>Ga0213828_1000903_pt1 | contig 26518 bp, 16 predicted proteins | sample MC6MC0897MG_FD_180664 | JGI IMG/M metagenome (GOLD analysis project Ga0213828, IMG submission 180664) | Enriched soil aggregate microbial communities from Iowa State University, Ames, United States - MC6-MC0897-MG | ecosystem: Environmental > Terrestrial > Soil > Unclassified | place: USA: Iowa... | reverse complement strand
TATGTTTGTAGCAACAGCCGATGAAGTGCTAGAAAACAAAACCATAGAAGACGTATTCTCCGACGAGCTTCTTGACAGTGATTTCTGGACATATTGGAGAACTATGTTTGCCTTTGAAAACTGGCACAGTGCACTTGAAATGAAGCTTTACATGAACCGTTTCATACATCATGTGGGCGGTTTGCCTAACCTTTCAGCTTTGCAGTTCTCACGCCATGACCAGTATACTTCCTTCGTAATGCCTATGGTTAAATATTTGAAGGAAAATGGAGCAACATTCAGATATGGAGTTACCGTAAACAATGTAGAGTTTGCAATTTCTCAAGATAAGAAAGTTGCTACAAAGATTGTTGCAGTAGATAAAGAAGGAACAGACATTTCCATGGACTTGTCGGAAAATGATTTAGTATTTATTACAAACGGTTCCATGACAGAAGGCTCCGGATACGGTGATGACAATACGCCTGCTCCTTTCAATAAAGAGCTTGGCGGATGCTGGACACTTTGGAAAAATATCGCTGATCAAAGCGATGAATTCGGAAGACCGGATAAATTCTGCGGAGAGCCTGAAAAATCCAATTGGGAATCCTGTACTGTAACATGCCATGATGAAAGAGTGCCCCAATATATTGAAAACATTACAAAACGCTCACCTTATACAGGCCGTACAGTAACAGGCGGTATCGTTACCGCATTGGATTCTTCATGGCTTATGAGCTGGACAATAAACCGTCAGGAACAGTACTACGGACAGCCTGAAAAAGACGTTGTAGTTTGGGTATACGGGTTATTCTCCGATGTTCCGGGAGACTATATTAAAAAGCCCATGAGAGACTGTACCGGCAAGGAAATCACAAAAGAATGGTTGTATCATATAGGAGTGCCTGTTGATGAAATAGAGGAGTTAGCTAATACATGTACAGCTATCCCAGTAATGATGCCGTTCATAACTTCTCAATTTATGCCCCGTGAATCTGGTGACCGTCCTTATGTAGTGCCTAAGAATGCAGTAAACTTTGCTTTCCTTGGACAGTTCGCTGAAACATTGGATGATCCCGGCCGCGATACAGTATTTACCATTGAATATTCCGGACGTACAGCTATGGAAGCCGTATATGTTTTAACCGGAGTTGAAAAGGGGGTTCCCGAAGTATTTGCTTCCCGTTACGATATTCGTTATCTTCTCAGCGCAGGCGTATGTCTGCTTGACGGAGAAAAACTGGAATTAGACTTGCCTCCTCTTAAAAAGAGCAAGATTATGAAGCAATTAGCAGGAACGGACATTGAGGTAATGCTGAAGGATTGTGGGATTTTATAAATTAACCAAAGTTGTGAAATCAGATAAAAATGTTAAAATCCCGGTTTTTTAAAGCCGGGATTTTAATTTATAGCCAGCCAAGTTAAAAAATGTACAGATACCGTGTAAGAAAGAATCGTGCAAAGGGGAATTTTCTATGAAGGATAAACACGACATTGAACCGCGCTGTATTCCCTCAATTGAAGCCATACAGGAACAGTATGAAAACCAGCTGCGAAAGGAAGCTTCACAGTTATTAGAGGATGAGCAAAATAAAATTACAGACGGGCAAGAAAGCTTTTTCAAGGCCTTTAGAAGATTTGAACAGATAAGTGAAAGCTCTGTGAAAGCTGAAAATACAGATATTGAATATTTTGAAAAATACAGGGCCTATGTTGAAAAGGAGACAGCAAATCAGGGTCTTAAAATAGAGGAAATTGAAACTCTTATTGAGTACGAGACTTTTTTTCTTAAATGGGAAAGGCGGGTTAGCTATGAGAGCAATCATTATTCCCATCACAGAAGCAATTTCGCTACGAGATACAGGGTTGACCGTATAGAGCGTTTAAAAAAAGAGATAGAAAAGCTTTTGGACAGCTCCGCCGAAGCATGGGAATTTTATCATACCCGTCAATTGCTGAGTGATATAAAAACCCAGCATCAGCAGCGTTTAGTAACGGTTCCTTATGTAATGGAGGCAAAGGAAAAGGTAATAGATTCTTTAAACCTTGGAATGCCGGTTTATATTGTAGGGCATTTAGGAAGCGGAAAGACCCAGCTTGCCACGGAAGCCGCCATGGACTTTTCAATACAGAATAAAATTCAGGCAGAACTTGAAGATCAATTGGAGAAATGGTATTGTGCCAATCCAAAGGCCGGGGAAAAAGAGGCTATTGAAAAATTCAAGGAGATATATACACAGCGAAAGCAGTATTATAAGGAAATATTGACAAATGGAACGCAAGAAGAAATAGAATCTTTGCAGCCGCTCTTTATATCCGGTTCTCACAATCTGACCTATGAAGATATGTTTGTGGAGAAGACACTGACGCTCAAACATAGCTTTTCTCAAAAATCCTATATTGACTATCTGGATATGATCATCGGAGATTTTTATCAGTGGCTGCATGAAAACGAAGATAAGCTTCAGCAGATGACGGAAGAAGAAAAGCTTCAGCTTAAAATACAGATATGGAACAGCTTCTCCGATTTATTGGTTGCAAGCAACAGTGCCTTTGGTACGGAAATCAAGAAAATTGAGAAGGAAATATTAATTGCGGTAAAAGAAGGCCGGCCTGTAATTATTGACGAGATTAACACCATCGCAATGCAGAATCTCATTGGATTAAACGATATATTGCAGCACCATGCAGGGCAAACGGCTTATATTACAGGGGTAGGCCCTGTATTGATTAAGCCGGGGTTTGCTTTTATAGGAACAGGAAATCTGTCTACCCAGATGGTTAATTACGAAGGTACAAACGAGCTTAACCCTGCGTTTAAATCCCGGTTTGTAACGATAGAATATAATTACGTTTCCCAGAATACAAAAGGCTCTATGGAAGAACAGGCAGACCCGGAAAAAAATGAACTTTTCAGAGTTATGATTGCAAGGCTTTCGAATGCCAACGGAACAATTCAAATTCCCAATCCCAAACGGACCCTTGAAGAGCTGTTTCGGTTTTCTCAGCTTTGCCGTGTTACCCAAAATGTATTTATGGGAAAATGGAAGGATGAAGAGCAGAAGGATTTTTCCGGCGGGGAGCTGGAGCTTAGAGAATCCGTATTGTCCATAAGAAATATTCTGCAAGTTTTGGACAATTGGAATCAAGGAGAAGAAAAGGATTTAAGCAAGGCCCTGTGGGACGGATTTATAAGCTCTATCACTTATTCCGACGATCAGAATTATATTCTTTCTCAGGCGGTGCGCTTTGGCTTTTTTCCGGCAGAGGAAGGTTGGAAGATTGAAACCAAAGGCATAGGAGAATCAACCACCACTTACGACGAAATCAGAACCCGCCCTTATCGCTATGTTCGCCCCAAAACCCAGACCTTGAGCCATTTGGATGTAGTTCATCTGCTTTTTGGAAAGGGGACCCAAAGAAAAAGTATACCGGAAGAATTAAAGAATACTTTTCAATCGGACCTGGAAGATACGCAGAGGATTGATGCAAAAAAATATCAGCTGCTGGATCAGAAATTATCCCATTTAGAACATTCAAAAGCTCTTCTTGAGCATTTGGAGAACAAGGGAGGCTAAAATGAAGCTGAATTTATCGGTTGATGAGGAAGAATTTAAAAAACAGGTAAAAGACCTAAGGCAAAAACTAAATAAAACTCGGGAAACAGGCATTATAGAAGATGATTTTGAAAAATGTCTTGAAGTGCTTTCAGCTAAGGAGGAAAAGCTTCTTACGGAGATGATTCCCTATTACAGAGCATATACAGGAAATTCAAAAGACGCCATAAAAACAGAACTTATAACAAGGCTGGGAGCCTGTGGCTTTGAAGGATTTTTACAAAGTGTTTTAAGGTTATCCGAGGATATGTTTATTACCGGAAGCACAGATTGTGCATTGCGGTTTTTTCAGATAAGCAAAAGCACGCAACCTTCTGGTAAGGAAAGGATTCAGGAGGAATGGAGTCCGCCTTTTAAAGATATGAAAGAAAAAATCTCAGCCTTTCACAGGCTTAATAAGAATGAAATTCTGCTTCTTGGAAGCAAAGGCGGCGGCTATTTATTATCATGCAGCAATTTTAAACAAATCCCGAATGGAAGCGGGGAGATGCATATAAAAAAGATAGAGACAGAAGCAGGAATGAAATGGTTTGGTCAATGCCTGTCCGTAAGCGATAGTTTGATAGCCGCGGAAATAGAACAGGAAGAGCTGGTTTTGCTGGAAGTAGCTAAAGAAAAAGAAGAATACCGCCTGATTCTCCATAAAGACGCTTGTCTTCCTATTTCAAACATAGTCGGAATGGAGAAAACAGGAGCTGATGATTTTGCCGTCGGCACCAAATCAGGAGAAATATATTTTATAAAACGGAACTATAATAATCTTTCTATCGTAAATAAAATTAAAATCCCAGATTGCGAAATGCGCAAAATCCATAGTCTCGAAAATGAAAAGGGGCAGAAGGATACTCTTTTGTCCATAGGGAATAATGGGAAACTTCATATCATTTCTCTTGACGGGGCAGATATAAACATTCTTGATGAAGGAAATTTTCTTAAAGGGAATCTTTTTGATGCAGAGTCTTCAAAAGGAACAGCCGTAATATTAAGCGAAGACGGAATTATATATTTGCTGGAAGAAAATTTCGGAAAGTGGCATATCAATAAGGATTCAATTATGGAAGGAGCCTTTTTTACCGATGTGCTGAAGCTTTATCCATCAAGGTATTTGCTGATGGGAGTAGAAGGCGAATTATGCACACTAAATATTAACCGAATCGATACCCCAGAATCTTTGTGGGATTTGCCGTTATATCAGTAGGAGGGGAAGGGGCTTGTCTAATTATGATGAACAGAAGTTGATCGAAGAGTCAACAAAACATGTGGAGTCCTTTTTGCAGAGAGAGCAGCGTACGTTAGCTACATATACAGGGGATTCCAGCCTGATGTATATGCCCGATCCAAAGCTTGAAAGATTTTTATTAAATCCGTCCAAGGGCATATTATATCTCCCTCTGGCGGCTTTTTTGGACAGAGACTTAGACGAAAATCAGATTTTATGGCATATCTATTATGAGCTTGCCATGTATCCCGATTGGAAAAAACAAACGAAAGCCTATCTGTACAGAGGCAACGAGTGGAAAAAAGAAAAAGACAGAATGACCGGATATATTCTTCATCGCATTGAGAAAGAAGGCCTTTCAGAAGATCGCGCATATCAGCCGGATATTATAACCGGATATGTTAAGAAGGAAATACTTGATGCTTTGCACAGGCTGGATAAGCTGACTTCCTTTTTAAGAGTACTGCAAATGTGCCCAGTTTACAGAGATGAAGCTAATTTTAAAAAGATAGCTGCATATATGGAGCAGTCAGGTATTAAAAGGAAGGCTATTGATGAAATGCCGAAGCACAGGGCATTTATCAATGGTTTTATCCTAAAGGAAATTTATAAAACAACGCCTGAGATGAAAGGATGCGGTGAGAACCCATTCAGCAAAAGGATATTGAATCAGCCTTTTTTGGATTTCGTTCATTCTCAATTAGTAAGGCAGATAAACAGCGAAGAAGGTGTTTTAGAAAGAGATTCCCTGATTCGTTCTTTTATTTATCCTGTGTTTGAGCAATTATGGAAAGAAGAAATAGATGCAATGGACTTTTTTAAATCCAAAGGCGCATCTCAGGAACAGGTAAGTGAAAGAAAAAGCCCTTTTGAACAACCGGAAGAAGAAAAAAGGGATACATTGGAATCCACGGAGGAAGAAGTAAAAACGATCCTTGAAGAGATGCTGGACCAACAGGAGAAAAACAATGAAATAGTTGATATAATGACTGGAAAAGTCGACTTAACATCTTACGGCATCAGCCAGAATGATCAGCAGCTTTTCCAGTATTATTCAAATAAAATGAAGTCAGAAAGAGAGCAGATGCGTCAATTTTGGAGTAAACTTATTGGAGATGCAAAAAAAGAAATCAGCGTAAAAAAAGACGGGCAAATAAAAGGCAAGCTGGACGTTAGCAGCTTTATTGCCGCCTATCCGGATTTTGTAGAAGCGGAGAAAAAAGGAAAATATAAAAATCTTCCCGTATTCAGCAGATATTTGCTGGAAACCCAGGCAGATAAATTGCCGGAACGAATCGAAATTTCTTTTGTTATAGATAATTCAGGCTCCATGAATGCTGCAAAGATTGAATCAGCAAGAGAAGCGCTGGCCGTAACGTTGCTTTCAATTGATGATTTGAACAGATATCTTAAGCGAAATGCTGAACTATTAAACCAGAAAATAGAAGTCTTAAGCGAAACATGGTTTTTCGGAAGTCAATATTATCATATGAAAGAATTTAACGACAAAACCTCCGGAGAGAAAGAATCGGCGGATATAATCCGTTCCATCGTAAGGCTTAATTCCAATGATGGCGCTACAGACGATGCAAGCTGCTTGAAAGAAATATACGGAAGCATCACTCCTGCAGAAGAAAGGCAGATTAAAAAGGGAAAGCATATAAAAATAGTTTTTGAAATTACTGACGGAGCCTCCAGTTTTCCCGGCCTGGCTAAGAACGCTGTTCAAGAGCTTTTATCGAAAGATGTTGCCCTTTACGCTTTTCAAATCGGAAAGAACAGTACAGCCAGTGAAAACGCATTTAATTTTGTATGGAATGACGGCTACAAGGAGCCTCACGGCATCATTTTAGGAGAACAAGTGGAGATGCTTCCTAAAGAACTGCTGAAAGCCGTAAAAAAGAATATGCAGTCTATTTTCAAGGGCTGACGGATAAGCTTATTTTTACCTAAGGGGGGAGTTTGTTTTCTAAAACATCTGTCGAAAAAAAGGAACGCGATACCCTGTATACGATTGAAGAAGCATGGAAATTAATTAATGAGATTTAGTGAAAATATGGGTAAGCCATGGAATACGTCAATTCCCCTAATATACCGCTAACAGCCAACTTTCAAATGTAATAGAAAGTTGGCTGTTTCTATATATATCTTCCTATTTGTGATTAAGATGAAATACCTGGCGGTGAATATAAAATTTTATTTTATTAACATTATTGACTACTCGGTCTATTTGATATATAATAGACCACATGGTCCATAATATATAAAGGAGGCTGCCATGAAAAAAGAAGAAAAAACTGAACGCACCAAACAAAAAATATTAACAGCAGCAATGGAAGAATTCGGCGCAAACGGCTATGCAGGCGCATCTCTGAACAATATTTGCAGCGCAGGGATTCCAAAAGGTTTGCTTTATCACAATTTTAAGAATAAGGATGCCATCTATCTTGCCTGTGTAGGCCAGTGCTTTTCCACATTAACAGAATATCTAAAAGCTTCCGACATCGGAAATGATTTTCAGAAGTATATGGATGCCCGCCTGCGGTTCTTTCAGGAACATGAGCAGGAAACCAGGCTTTTTTTTGAAACGATCTTTCAGCCGCCGGAGGCACTGCGTGATCAGATCGCGGATTTGCGGCAGGAATTCGACCAACTGAATTCTGGATTATATCAAAAAATATTAGATTCATTCAAGTTACGTCAGGGCGTTACCCGTGAGGAGGCAATGACCTATTTTGCCATGATGCAGGATATGTTTAACGGCTATTTCAGCAGTCCAGCCTGCCGTGATATGTCTTTTTCAGACCGCATAAACTCACATGAAACAAATCTTACGAAACTGCTCGATTTTATGCTTTATGGCATTGTAGAAAGAGGGAATGAAAAATGATGTTGCTCTTACTCCGTTGGGTTGCTGCCATTGTTCTTGCCTTTTTTATAGGCAAACTGGTTTCCAAATTAAAACTCCCATCTATTCTAGGCTGGCTTGTCGCCGGAATGATATTAGGCCCTCATGCGCTGAAGCTGATGCCGCAAACCCTCATGGATGGCGCAGGATATCAAACGATCGTTCATGTGCTGGAGTGCGCCGTAGGCTTGATGATTGGTACAGAGCTTGTCTGGAGCCGTATGAAAAAATATGGGAAAGCCTTGATTATTACCACACTGACTCAGTCCCTCGGCACGTTCGTATTAGTGTCTGCCGTTTTCGCAATCGTCTTTGCCGTCAGCGGCATTCCGATTTATCTGGCGTTTATTTTTGGCGGCATCGCATTGGCCACGGCACCTGCACCGGCACTTTCCATCGTACGGGAATTTCAGACCAATGGTCCTGTTACCAAAACGCTGATCCCCATGGCAGCACTGGACGACATGGTGGGGGTGGTCGTGTTTTTTACCACGATTGCCATTGTTGCAAGAAAAGTTACAGGCGGCGGTATGCCGATCTACATGATTCCGGTGATGATTTTCCTGCCGCTTTTGATTGGGGCTGTCACCGGGGTGCCCGCAGGATTTCTGTTAAAAAAGGAACGCTCCAAACCCATGACACTTCTTATCCTCGTAGGGATGATTCTCGTGACTGCGTTCATTGGTTTTATCTGTAATACGTATCTGATGAAGTCGCCGTTACTTAACTTTATGCTGATGGGAATGGCATTTTCAGCAGCCTTTTCCAACCTGGTAACCGAAGAACGTCTGGAGCAGATTGTTAATGACTTCAATCCGCTACTTGGAGTTTCCATGGTTATTGTAATTTTGAACCTGGGTGCACCGCTTGATTATCATGCGATTCTCGGAGCAGGGCTGTTTACCTTTATCTATATTGTTGCCCGTGCTTTTGGAAAGTATTTCGGTGCGCGGTTCGGTGCAAAAGCAACCGGTCTTCCTGATACCGTACAGAAATATCTTGGTTTTACCCTTTTGCCACATTCGGGTGTTTCACTTGTATTTACAGGAATTGCGGTCTCCGTTTTATCGGGTCCCGCACCGGAGTGCGCAAAAATCATTCAAGGCACGATTGCAGCTGCAGCGGTGATTAATGAGATTATCGCTGTTATTACAGCAAAAAAGGGCTTTGAATGGGCAGGGGAATTTCACATAAAAGAGCAGGTCGATGAGCGGAATATGATTCAGACAGATTGAGAGACTGCTGTATGGGATAGGGAAATACTACTATCATATATAAACAGAAAACCGGCATTGAGCGTTCAAAAACTCAATACCGGTTTTTCTGTTGTACTTAATTACTTCTTATATAATGTCATATCACGATAGTCTTAATGATTGTTTCCGGTTAATGCATTTTCAACTGCCATCCGGATTACTTTACTGGAATTAGTAGCAGATGATATTGCGTCCACGCCAATGTTTTGCTCTTGTACCATATGATCGACAATAACTTCTGCCGCTTCACCCCTTTCGTGGCGATGTTCTAACAGATTGATGTTAAGTAGAATACCATTTTCAACGGTTACCTCAACTTTGGCATAAATGACTCCGGTATCGCTTTCGCCAATATAAACGCCATCTGGAATAGCAGAAATATCAATATCTTGGAAAATCATCGAATTCACTTGATCTTTATAACTTTTGTATTTGTTGAATATAGAAAAGCCAATAATTATCCCTATGCCAACAATGACTGCTATTACAGTAAGGATAATTTTCTTTTTACTAATTTTTCGATGCATGAACGAACCTCCCCATTTTTTCATAACTCTTACTCTGTTCCTTTGCTATTGACACAATACCCAATAGAGCGGCCTAATGTAATATAATAGTATTGTAACGTAAATCTGTTGTCAACTACAAAAAGTTCTTCCATCTAAGATTTAGGAATGGAAATCTATTTACTTTATAGAGAAAAGAATTATAATTTGAATTAAAAGATTTTCCGGAATATACGAAGTTGTTTTATTAGTAACTGCTTAAGTCAGAGGCAGCAGGAGTTTTTGATTTGTTTGCAATTGAAAGCGGCAGTATGGTATAATTGATTTACTTACAAGGAAGGAGTGATGATATGTCAACGAATGATGCCTTGAAAATGTTATATAAAGAGTGCATGAAGTTAGATCCGGATGAGGCAACACAGCTAATCCTTGGGGCAGAGACTGAAGAAGAACAGGAATTTTATTCCATAGTAAGTGACCTTGTTATCCAACAGAGGCAGAGAAAGGTGATTGGGGAGAATCGGTTTTAATGAAACGATATATTATTTTTGCGGGTGTGAATGGGGCCGGTAAGTCTACATTGTACCAAACTTTTCCCAAGTATCAGCAGATGCCTAGAGTTAATACGGATGAAATCCTTAAGACATTTGGAGACTGGAAGATTACCAGTGACGTTATGAAAGCCGGAAAACTGGCTGTTCAAGAATTGAACCGGTGCCTGTCTGCCGAAATTTCCTTTAATCAGGAAACGACACTCTGCGGAAAGACCATTTTCAAAACAATAGAAAAAGCCAGGAATCAGGGATATTACGTCGAACTTTATTATGTAGGAGTGGACTCTGTGGAACTAGCAAAGCAGAGGATTACCTACCGGGTATCAAAAGGTGGGCACGGAATACCGGATAAAGATGTGGAAAAACGGTATCTGGAAACGTTCCAGAATCTAAAGATTGTTCTTCCTATGTGCAATCTGGCTTCATTATATGATAATACTAAGGAATTCAGAAGAATCGCTATCTATAAAGATGGGATTCCGGTCCGCATTTCTCATAATGTCCCAGATTGGTTTCAGCGTATACAATAAGGTTAGCCCTTGCGGTGTGATACTGCAGGGGCTTTTTTGATGAATCTAACAGCATTTGACACACATAAGCCACAAGTAAATAGCACCGAAACGTTTTAAATGATCACCATCACAACTGAATACCTATAAACGGTCGTTTGCTTGAGCCACAGCTCAATGCAGACGGCCGTTTTATTAAATATGGGGTCAAATAGTCTTCCAATGTCCGTTAGTGGATAATACAGGCAAATGCAATTAAGAACAACAAAACGCAATTTGAGAGCAATATTATTCCAGGAGAATCCATTTTTAATATACTAAGTGAGAAAAATTTAGAATGTTGAATTACTATTCAGCAGGGCCGTACCAAAGCCATATAGAATATCTGATCCCGTATCTAAATGTGGCTAAGCTAAGAACGGATATCAGCATATTCCAGAACAATGGATTGCAAGTACTTATAAAATGATACTTGACTGAAAGAGGGGTTAAAACGTGATTATTGCAATATGTGATGATAACGAACAGGAACTGGAACATTGTAAAAAGCAGTTGGAACAGTTAGCGTCAATTCATCAAGTCGATGTGGTGTTTTCTTTATATCACAAAGGTGAAGAGCTGTTATTCCACATACAGGATCCCAAGAATTATCCGGACATTATTTATCTGGATATGAGAATGAACGGGATACAGGGGGATGAGGTCGCCGGAAAGCTGAGAGGCCAGGGATATAACAGTGAAAATGTGTTTTTCACAGTTTCAAAAGATTTTTATACAACAGCGTTTGATGTCAGAGCATTGCATTATGTAGTGAAAGGAGAAACAACGGTAAAAAAATTCGAAGATATTTTCATACGGGCAGTTAAATCAGTACAGGAAAAGCAAACGGAATACATTATGTGTACAGGAGCCGGTGAATTCCGGAAGATTGAGGTTAAAAAGATTCATTATTTTGAAGTTGTAAAACGGATTGTGACTGTTTACTACGATAATGACCAGTTTAACTTTTATTCGACCATAGGAAAAATTGAATTAAGATTAAAAGATTATGGTTTTGTAAGAGTCCATAAGTCTTATGTGGCGGCTATATCTCATATCAGAAATTTTTCTTTTAAAGAAATAACATTGGATACGGGAGAGGTGCTGCCGGTGGGGAGATACTATTACGCAGACTTGAAACAGGAAATGGACGCATACGCGGAAACGGGAACAGTAGTGTAGTCTTACGCAGAAGCGGGAACAGTAGTGTAGTTTGGAGCAAAAAGACTGCTGTTTATCCATTAATTAATACAAGCTTAGATAAATGAAGTAACATAATGCCGTAAGTACTTGTTCATCAGAATAAGGGAAATAACCAAGCTCTACATATAGATAAAATGTTTATTACTACCTGGTTATTTTAAAAGGCAGGATAGGGGGCAGGTAATTGCAATTAAGAAAAAAACTTCTTACTTTGCTGGGTTCGCTGTTGATTACCATCCTATGTTGCACAGTCGGATACGCGGATACGCATCCTGCTTGCACCGGCGGCCCGCAGCATGAATTTGAAAGCCATATATTGGTATTAAACTCAGAAGAGTCAGAAGGTCAAGTTGAAAATGTCTGTACATTGTGCGGATATGCTTATATCGAATATCTGCCGTCGACCGGTCACATTTATGGCGACTGGAAAACAGTAGAAGAAAGGCCGGAATCAAGGATAAGGATAGAGCAGAGAGAGTGCCAGGTCTGCCATCGGGCTGAGGTAAGGACGATCAGAATTGAGTCGTCTTCTACAGATTCTGATTCCATTCAGGAAGAGAAGTCTGAGAAGCCTGGTATCAATCAGATGGATTATATATTATCATCATCGGTTGGAGGAGTCTGGCTATGTACGCTAGCTGCTCTTTGGTATAATAGTTTGGTTTTCAACTGGTACAAAAGAGAGAGCGCCGCAAAGAACCGAAGAGGGGGTGAGGGCTTATAACAATCAGCAATATGGTTGAATTGATTATTCTGGTATGCAGTATTCCGGCTGCGCTCTTCATCGTAACGAGCAGCAACCGAAAGGTCAAAGATCTGGACGGTTTAGGCAGTATTGTGAAAGAAGAAAGCGAAATGGGCGTAGTGGCGCAGTTTTAATTGTGTAATCCAGAGGTGAAGATATGAATAAAAACCAGAAAAGAATTGGGTGGACTGTAAAGCTGTATGCAAGTGCTGTTTTAATAGTAGCCTTGATAGCCGGAAGCGTTTCGTTAGCCTCTTTTGCAGAGATGAATCAGACGGAAAGTATGTTTGGTGTAAAAGCAGAGGGAAAAAGAGTCAGAACATCGGCAACGCCTTCACTGGCAGAGGAATCTTTGCCATCGTTATTAACTGCAGGTTATTCGGACCGGAAGAGTTTGCAGGAACTTCTGGAACAGGAAACAGATAACGAGAAAGCAATTATTCCAACATGGTTTCAGGTTTCGTTGAATGGAATTGCTATTGCTGACAGTGATCATTGGAATATTACATTAAAAGAAAATCAGAAAATCAAATCAAGTACCGCTGTTAAACACCAATTAAAGGTGACGATCTATCCGCAAGCTTATGGATTGGGCGACGGAGACAGCGTTACATGGAATCTGGGGCGGATTGAAGGTCTTTCCCTGGACAGTGAATACTGGGAGGAGTTAGTTCTAAGCGGTGGAATCCATGTTGGTGATGTAATGCTTTGCTACACGGAGAACAGTAATGTCATCCTCTATACCGAGTTTAATGAAGCAGTAAACAGGTATTCAAGCATTACGATTACATATTGGTATGATTGTAGTTTTATTTCAGTAGACGAACCGACCTGGATTGTATTTGATTTACCGGGATATGACGAACCTGTTCCAGCAGTGCTTTTACCTGAGAATGAAACCACGATGGAAACAGAAGAAACGAAAGAAACTACGACGGAGGAAAGCAGCCCACAGGAAACAACTGAAGCAGAAGCAACCACGGAGGAAAGCAGCCCACAGGAAACAACTGAAGCAGAAGCAACCACGGAGGAAAGCAGCCCACAGGAAACAACTGAAGCAGAAGAAACTACGGAGGAAAGCAGTCCGCAGGAAACAACTGAAGCAGAAGCAACAACAGAGGAAAGCAATCCGCAGGAAACAACAGAGACAGAGTTAACCACGGAGGAAAGTAGTCCGCAAGAGACACTTAATCCTTCAAAAGCTTATGACTCAGGGGGAAATTCGAGTTCATATATAGAAAAAAACATTTTAATAAAAGAAACAGCGGCAATTCCGGAAACGGTACCGGAGAGCCTGGCAGCGACTGAGACATCAGCAACAGGTCCGCAGCCAGAAGACTCTAAGACCCAGGAACAAAATTCACGACATACGGAATCAGCAGAAGCTGCTGATGAAACAGCCTGGGTATTGGATATCAATCTACCTATCGGTACAGAAGTAGCTACCGGCCATGGAATTCAGTCCCAGGCACTTCCGAATGAGATACTTACATATAAAATGGTGTTTCGCAATGATGGTATAGATGAGATTAAGGATATTCGTATCCGCGATTATCTTCCGGAGCGTACCAGTTTTGTTTCAGCAGGAGGGGAAGGGGTATATGGTGTTGCCGATGGGCAACAGTATATAACCTGGATGCTGGAGAGCATCCTACCGGGAGAAGAAAAGGAATTGATCTTTCAGGTAAAGGTGTTTCTTTGTACACCGCCGGATTTTCTGGTCAGGAACCAGGTTTACTGGCAGGCTGATGACAGCAGGTCCGTAAACAATCTGGAAAGTCCTGAGAATCAGTTGGACTTTCCAATCGTCACTATTGGATAGAAAGGATTATCCTTTTATCACATAATTAGAATTAAACAAAAAGGAGAGAAAGAAAGATGAAGAAAAGATTCATGACAGCATTATTAACGGGCGCGATGGCAGCAAGCATGGTGATGCCGGCAATGGCAGCGCCAGGTGATCTGGGAGTAGGCGCTACGCCTGTATCAGACGGCACAGAGGTATGGGCAGGTATTGTTATCGACGAAGCGGAAATGGATGCAAAAATTAAAGTAGAAGTTCCGACTTTGTTTGCATTCGTAGTAAAAGGTACTACGGATGCATCTAATACCGCTGGCATAGCAGACGGAGACCTTTATCTTCCGAATGTAAAGGTTCACGTAACTACTCCGTCATTACCTGGAGGCGGAGACGCAGTTTATGAACTGCAGACGGTATCAGAAGTTACTGAGGAAGGAAAGCTTCCTTTTACAAACTATTCTACCTATGTTGATGGTGGAACTAGAAAAGGTTTGCCCGTAAAGATTAATGGAAACATCAAAAATGATGGGGATATTGCATCCAGAAATTACTGGACGCATACAGCCAGCGGCGGTGCAACTGGTGTGGAGACTGATTTTAAACATTACAATGTAAGCATTGATGACCACAAATTTGATACTTTAGCAGCAAACGGCGGACTTCAGATGGCGGATGTAGATGCGCTTTCTCTGGTGGCACCTGATGTAAATCTGGGCGGTGTAGGAGCTAACGTAGATTCTGATACTCAGTATGCAACCATAGGAGAGACTACCTATGCAACGTTTAATGTAAAAGTAGGTGGACAAAGGGGTCAGTACAAACAGGTAGAAGAATCTGCAAAGGTTGGTACTATCGTATGGACGATCAGTGCGGAGATTACGGGTGAGGATGATGTTATCACTGCTCCTGACGCAAATTACCTTCCCAATGTTCAGCCATAATGAATCTTACGGAACGTACATAAATCCTAATAAGGATTAGAAAAAACCCCAGAGAATCTCCGAAAGGAGATTCTCCGGAGCTTTGTTGCAAATAAACCGCAGAGGAAAGAGCAGTTTATTTGCAAGAGATTTCCGGAACCAGCCAGAATGGAAAAGAGGAAAATAAATGAATCCTATGAGACGATGGAAAAAATTTAAAGTCAGGCTTACAGCAGTTGGATTTATTTGTGCGGTCTGTTTGTGCTTTTCTGCGTCAGCAGGCGAAGATCCGGCGTCCAACGTGTGGTTGAGTGTAACACAGTTACCGTCAGAAGCAAGGGTATCGGTTACCGTGCCTTTGGCGTATGGATTTGTAGTACGCGGAAGTGTTGACGACAGTGACAGAGTGCCGGTGTCAGTGGAAAATGAGAACTTAATTCTGCCGAATGTCAAAGTACATGTCAGTGTGCCTTCCGGACCAGGAGTAACGGCAGAGTATGAATTGCAGATGACATCTGGACAAGCAGTCCCTATTCGGAATTACTCAACGGATATAAGAGAAGAGCATATGGAAGATGCGAATCCACCGAGAGAGGGGCTGCCGGTTGAATTAAAGCCTTTTATTGCCGGTTATGGCAGTGATAGCGGAAGGACACATTACTGGGAAGCGGTAGGATATGATCCCACATGGGATGGGATATCGGAACAGACTAATTTTAAAAGATATCAGATGCTGCTTAATGATAACCCATTTTCAATTTCCGGACAGATGAAAATAAGCGATGAAGATGGAAACCCGGAACTGAAGGATGTATTCTGGTATGCAGGTACAATTCCTTTGAATGCACCGGAAGATGTTATGGCACATGGATATACCGCAGCGGGAACAGCTCTTATCCCTTCGGAGACATATGTCACGGCAGGTGTCAAAGTAGGCGGAAGTCAGAACGAATATAAGCAGGTGGAAGAGTCGTTAAAAGTCGGAGCCATTATTTGGCAGGTGATACCGGGAGAACTTCCCGAAGTGACGCCGTAAGTGAGCCGCAAATAGAAAAAAGTAAAGGAATGGAACGATGGCAGTACAAAAGGAAAAGAAAAAAAGTAAGTTGTTATGGATTATTATTTTACTCCTGCTGCTTCTGATTGGAGTTGGAGCAGGGATCTACTATCAGATGACCAAAGACAATAACCTAAGCCGGTTAACAAGAGATGAGCTGGCCTTGGGCGGAATGCTTCCGGGTAAGACAGATCAGGAAATCTCAGATATATTAAATGCCAAGGTGGCAGAAGGTATGGTGGATATCGGAATCGCGGCCGGCCCGATCTTTGAATACGGGGGAAAGAAAGGTCGGATTGCAATTGAGAATATTGCGGCAAACCGTTATTCTTTCCAGACAGAAATCAGGCTGGATGATACTGAGGAAATCATCTATCAGTCTGGTCTGATCGATCCGGGATATTATATTGAATACGCCGGGTTAAATAAAACGCTGCAGGCAGGAGATTATCAGGCGACGGCACACTTCACTACATACTCTCTGGATGAGACGGAGGATAAGATCTCAGAAGTGAATGTAAAAATTGTACTTCATGTGATGGATGGTCTTTTCTATAAATGAAGTTAAAGGACAACAAATTTCGTTATTGCTTAATGCTCATAGCGGTTATTTGCTTGTTTACCGGTTCATTTTTTGCAGGCATGGGTTTACAGAAAATGTTCAGTAATCAAAAGATTCGCAAAGAATATATCAAATCAGATCTTCAATGGAAAAAGGAACTGGCAGAAGGGAAAGATGGTGCAATTGTAAGAGATTTGAGAAATCAGGAACTGATCAAAAATATGAAATACGTTTCCATGGACCGTCAGATTTATTTTGATCATTCTGATTCACCCGGAGAAGCCAGGATTACAAATGACAGAAAAAATCATTTCAGCTGTGCGGTCAGGATTGTACGGGATGCAACCGGAGAGGTAGTCTATGAATCCGGTTTGATAGAGCCTGGATATTATATAGAAGAAATACACATGACCGGCGGCCTTAAGCAGGGGTTTTATCCCTGTACCGCAGTCTGGAGCTTTTATACAAAAGATGAAGAGTATGCGGGCGATACAGCTTGGAAAGTAGTTGTAATTGTTAAATCTGCGAATAAGAAGTCAAGAGAAAAATAGGCCAGGAACGGAGGCAGATTTATGGAAAAAAAGAAAATCCTTTTATCAGGGCTGATATGGGGCCTGTTATTTTTGTATGCCTGTTTTCCTGTCTGGGCAGATGACAATAGTCTTGGCCAGGGAACAGTGCCAAAAAGAAATGGACAGACCGAAATTATGGCAGGTGTGGTCGTTGATTATATGGGGAAATTGCGCTTTCAGGTCTTAGATAGAGACTCAAATAATCCCATTGAGGGCGTGTCAGTGGAAATCTTTATCCCAAGCCTGAACCGTTATGTTTTGTTTGGCTTAACGGACCGTGACGGTATTTATGAGTTCGATGTGGCATATAACATGAATTCTTCTGTAACGGACAGTGACCAGTTCATGAATGTCGATGGGAATTATACATTTAATGGTACGTTAGTGTATCTAAACGATAATAACATTCAGTACCGGGTTTATAAGGCCGGCTGGTTTCCCTACCCTTACAACGGAAGTTATATATTGAAGGGGGATATGGTTCCGGAGACGATTACCATAAAATTATATCAGAAGAATGGCGGAGACAATGGCGATAAAGGAACAGTGCCCGATAAAATTGTTTCGGGAGGAAGTTTTCCCGAAGGAACTCCTTCAGATCAGTTAATACCTCCATTGGATCATGAGGGTAAAACAGGAACTGGAGGAATCCCCAAAACCGGTGTGGAAGGAACTCTTCTTTATTGGGTGTTTGGTTTCATGTTCTTCCTGCTTGCAGGAGGAGCGATCTGGAAATTGTCAAAGTTGGATAATGAGAGTAAAGAGACGAAGAGGAGAGATTAAGATGAGACAAATAAAAAGATTTACAGCATTCCTTTTGTGCTTACTTATGATCCTTCCCACTCAGGAACTTACAGTTCTTGCAGAAACCATGTCAGCGGAACATGTGCAGATAGAGGAAATGCTGTCAACAGAACCAATGGAAGATGGGTCAGGCAGTATAGAGGAAACGCAGGAATCAGAAAAAACAGAGGAATCAGAAAAATCAGAAGAAGAATCAGGAAACGCCGGAAATACTTTGTCATCAGAGACATCAGGAACATCAGAAGATGGAGCAGACCGGATCAAGGAAACCCTGCCATTAGAGCCAATAGAAGACGGAGCAGACCGGATCAAGGAAACCCTGCCACTGGAGCCAGTGGAAGACGGAGTGGACCGGATCAAGGAAACCTTGCCACTGGAGCCAGTGGAAGATGGAACAGACCGGATCAAGGAAACCCTGCCACTGGAACCAGTGGAAGATGGAACAGACCGGATCAAGGAAACTCTGCCTTTAGAGGTAATTAAGACTGGAATAGACCATATTAAGAAAACCCTGCAATTAGAACCATTAGAGGAAGATGGATATGCAATTTACTGGAATCCAGGCGACCAGCTGCCCATAGAGCTGGCAACTGCATCAAATGCATCATCAACTGCAATATCGAATACATCATTAACTGCGGCGTCGAAAGCATCATCGAAGGTTTCGTCAACCGCATCCGATGCAACATCCTCCAATGCCGTCTCATCCATGCCCCCCAAGGGAAGAGATACTGCAAATGGCCTGAGTCCGGCAAAGCCTGTAAAAACCCTTGCAAAGGCACTGGAACGAGCCAAAAAGCTGATAAAGAAAAAAGGGCTGGAGCCTTCGGATATCACGATTTACGCAATGAATCCCATGGAAATAGCGGATGGAGAGCTGTACGCGTTAAATGCAGGGAATATCCGAATCGCATCCTGGCCGGACCGTCCTTATGAAAACGATGCGCTGTTTTATGTAAATGGCGGACAACTGACCTTAATGAATGTTCAGCTGGAAGCAGAAGAGCCTGACCGTGAGCCAGATGAGACAGAGTTGGTTTACGTCCGGGGCGGTGTTTTACAGATGGGTCAGAATGTCAATATTAATGGACGGGTTATCATGGATTACCGCAGCGATGAGGAAGATACCAGTTGGAAAAAATCTGCTTCCACTTCTTCAGATGCCACAAAAGCAAAAGGTAAGGCAGAAGGAGAATCAGGAAGGGAAGACAAAGAAAACAAAGAAAAGAAAGTAGAAATAGCAGAAAAAACAGGAAAACCAGGAAATTCAGGAAATTCAGGAAAAGCAGGGAGCAATATCAGCAAATATGATATAGATCCCGGTGAAGAGAATATCAAGCTGCAGAAAGAGAAAAAATTCGCCAGCACATGGAGAGAGCCGATCATAGAGCTGATGGATGGCTTTGACGGCGGAAGCGGAGAATATCTTTTGGAAGTAAAGGCTGCTGACGGAGACGCCGAGTTACGGGAGCTGGTGACCACTCTTTATGCAGACGATACAACAGAAGAAGAATTTTTAAGCTATTTTTCCTTGGCGGAATCGGAAGATTGGAGCCTGCAGGTGGAAGCTGCTTCCACAGTACAGCTAAGGGACACAGGGGCGAAAAGCACGGAATCCGAGGAAAGCATCCTGTTCCGTTCCTTCGATCTGGAAGAAGAGCTCCTGACCAGCAAGACCTTGTTTGCAAGCCGTTCCTTGACTACAATGAAGCCTATTTACTGGAATCCGGGTCCGGAATTCATCTATGGTGGGACGACGTATCATGAGGGTTCCAACACGAATGACGGAACGGTAGCGACAGCTCCCGTTAAAACATGGAACAAGGCTGTCAGTGAGGCTAGGAATGTGAATGGGATCGTCGTAGCCATAAGGTCCCTGAACCTGGGAGTTGCTGGTGCGGAAAACTATCTTGAGAAGAATGGAGATAATGAATTTTATATAAGTTCACCGAATAGTCAGAAGCCCATCCCCCTAGCGACCTGGAGTGTCAGCGGACAGCCGGCAATCATCGTACCGGAGAATCAAACCCTGGTTGTAGAAAATCTTGTTCTTGAAGGAAGATATGGCAGCAGTGGTGCGAATGGCAATATCACAGATGCGCCGACGATCCAGGTAGATAAGGGCGATCTCATTATTAAAGGCAACGTAGGGACCAGTAAGAACGGGTATATCCAAATAACCGCATTTCCCGGCATAGAAGAGCATCCGGTTTATGTATGCAGTACGGACGAAGCAGAGGATGGGGAATTAAGACTGTTCTTCTCCGGTATTAATGAGAGCATCGAATACCGTTATAAAGACGTGGTTGTACCCGGCGGAGACTTAAAAAAAGAGCTTGAAGAGATTCAGGACCCGGAAGAGAAAAAGGACAAGGCAGATCTCATGGGCAAGGAATTGCTTAAGAGGCTTGAGCTGCACAATGCCAACAAATCTCTTGTTAGCGGTGGCCAGTCAAAGTTTGAATGGATTTTGAGGCAGGACACAGGTGAGGATAATCCTCAGGTAAATCCCCAAAACATAGAGCTTTATACGGAGTACTACTTTGAAGCCGTCTATCTCGACGGAGAAAATGGGGATGATGGAAATTATGGAGCAACCTGTACATACCCGGTGAAGACCTGGGGAAGGGCAAAACAGATCTGGGAAGAGCAGATGGAGAAAAGCCGGGTGGCAAGGCAGGAAGCCATTGATGCAGGTGCGGCGTCTTCGGAAGAATTAGAACAGGTTGCAAACGATTATCCCATGCCGGAGGTGATTTACATCTGCGATACGGTGACCGTAACCGGGAATGAGCAATGGAGTCTGGAGCAGCAATATGACCCTGTCAGAGCGAGTGACATCACGACGGAAGTCAGAAGTCATATTGATGAATATAAAAGCGGTACCCTAAGGCATGAAGACCCCAGGACCATGATTGAGGTAAAAGGAGCTTCAGGCAATCTGGAAATAAAAGACGTTTTCATTCGAAATATGACAGACGAAACCGACAGCGTCACAGTCAAGGTAGTGGATGGAGGAAAATTCACGGTTTCGGGGAATACCGTTTTAAACGGAACCCGCATGGATCATCATGATAACGCTACTTTAAAAACACTCACGTTGGGAAACAATGTGACAATTACCGAAAACAGTACGTTTGTGATGTCGGCGGCCTGGGACGGATCCATTGAGTACAAGGAACAGGGAGTGGTTGCTGACGGAAGCGATGCCGCAGTTGAGATGTATGGCGGTTCGATTCAGAAGAACAATTCCTACCGTGCGGATTATTATAGTGCCGGAAGGACCGACCATAAAGCAGGAGGCGGTGTGGCCTTAAGCGGTGGGGCAACGTTTACCATGAATGGAGGAAAGATTACCGGAAATCAGGCCTATCAGTATGGCGCAGGTGTTTATCTTAAAGACAGTGGAACGTCCTTTATCATGAAGACCGGGGAAATTTTGGATAACCGTTTTATGATAAGCCGTTTTTCACAAACCAATAGCAGCTATATGGCTTCATATGGAGCAGGCATATATGCGGGAAAGGAAACCACAGTAAGTATTGGTGATGAGGATAGTAAACCGGAGGATACGTCAATCAGCGGAAACAAAGGACGTTATACATGGGGCAGTGGTATCTATGCGGCTGGAGTCCTTAACATTATGAATGCAGCTGTTTCTAATAATGAAAGCGGCGGAAGCGACGTAAACTTGCAGCAAAGTGCTGGAGTTGGAATCTGTATAGGCTCAAATGGTACTCTTACCATGGATCGTGCATTAGTGAAGGAAAATCATGGCATTTTTTCTGCATTTGGTGAGGTAAAGGGTGCCGGTATCTATTTTGCCAATTCATCAAAGACGCATACAATAACTGAAAGTACTATAACTGGGAATGAAACCGGGTATGAATACTCAGCTACGGATGCAAGTCAAAGATATTCTCAGGGTGGTGGTATCTATATTGATGCCAACAATACTCTTAGAATAACAGATACAGAGATTTCTGATAACAGAGCAGCAACCGGCGGAGGAATCTATGCAACCGGAAGTACGTTGACGTTAAATAATACCGTCATAGAGAAAAATGCTGGTGAATTGTTCAGGGATAAAAGGTTTGGTAATGCCGGTGGAATTTACTTTAAAGACGGAACGCTTACTCTGGAAAATGGGATTAAGATTAAAGATAATACTGCAATGCAGGAGGCTGCCGGAATCTATATAGAGGGTACTTCAACAAAGGTTAATATGAAGGGGACCGCTCAAGAGCCAATTATAATCAGCGGAAATAAAATTCTGGGCATAGAATATGGTGGTAATGGCGGTGGAGTCAACCATAAAGAAGGCAGCTGGAGTGCGGAATATGTGGAGATTTATGATAATGTAGCGAAGGGAATGGGAGGAGGTATTTATGCCGCCGGCGGAAATAACGCCTATTTCAGAAACGTGAGCATATACGAAAACCAGGCAAATACCGGAGCCGGACTGGCGATGTCAAACAGCAGTAACTATTATCTGCAGGAATGTTCCATTGAATCCAATACGGCCACTGACACCGGAGGCGGGATTTATCTGCATGCCGCTACGGTTAATCTGCATCTGTCAGAAAAAACACCTGGAGCTTTTAAATTAGAGAAAAACCATGCGGAGCACACCGGAGGCGGGATTACTGTTGCCGATGGAACTCTTGTAATGGATATTGCAGGACCGATTCAGAACCGCGCCGATAAACAGGGTAGCAATCTTTACTTAAATGGAACGGGAAATTTGAGTATCTTAAATGGAGAGTTTAAGCAACCGACAGCTCCAGTGGCAGATGTGTACAATTTCTATGTCAATGATACGTCAACAACGGTCCATGCGAAGTACTTTGATTTCAGTAAGGTAACGATTGAACGGAAGCCGGGAGCTGCTCCTGATGCGATTCTCTTGAATTCGGGAAATTCTTTTCTGACAGTACTTGTGCCACCACCAGATGATACATTTGGCAGCCTTCCGATAGATTTAAATATTAAAGAGTTCAAATCCGGTAGCGTAGTGCTAAAGCCGGCGGGTAGTCTGGCAGGTGGAGGTATAATAGTAAGTGTGCCTGACTCCGCATTAACCAACAAAACTAATGTGACCAAGCTCTATGGCAATATAACGGATGCATCGACCAATCTGGATTACTATAAAGGCGGTAAGATTCCAAGAAGAAGTATGCTGGGTGGCTATAAGGATGGGATTGACAGTACCAAAAAGAATGTGGTTGTTATTGGTGAGGGGGTATATTTGGATGGAGCAGGACTTGATACCAATGGCGGGACATCACCTGATGATGCAGTCGCAACGTTTGGCAGAGCAAAAGACATTCTGGAAGAACGGATTAACAAAACTTTTGAAGATGAAAGCGAAAGAGGCCTTCCGGAAAATGAGCGGGAAGGGTTTGCGCCGATTATCTATATCTGCGGTCAGGTAACTATTAATGAAAATGACAATTCATGGATACTTGATTATGACGATCAGTTGTTTACAGAGACGAATAAATATTATGCGATGGCGGAAGCAAGATACAACGAGCCTGTGTATGAACCCCAGATATGTAGGTTTGCATCCTTTACAACTAAGCCTTTAATCAAGGTTGACAGCAACGATAGCAACCTGGTGACCTTTACTGTTGGAAAGCTGATTATTGATGGAATGGCGGATAAAGTCGTTCTTGATGATCAGAGAGACAGAAGTCCGGTTATATATGGCGGCAAAAATACGCATGTAGTTTTGACCGGAAATTCTAAAATCAGGAATAATTACTACAATGTGTTGAAGATTTATGGAGAACTGACACTTGAGGGGGAGGTGGATGAGGAAAACAAGCAGTTATATAATAACCAGGCAAAATATATGGTTAATTTGTATGAAAAAGCCAAAATGACAATGAAGGGATATGCAAGGATTATTACCGACAATACGGTGAACAGGGTCTCTGCCAGTATAGTAGGAAGCGGTATATATGTTGGGGATGATGTACAAACCGCTAATAAGACTTCGTCTCCTGATGTTTCAATCTTTATGGAAGGAAACGCTCAGATTGTTCTTGAGCAGGGTTCCATGCTGATGAGCAGCAGTTTGATCTATTCAGAGTCTGCAAAAACCACCATTGAAATGAAGGGAAACTCCAGAATAGAGGCTGGGAATGGTATTAATAATGCTGTGTTTTTATTTGGTGTAGATTCAGCACTTAAGATGTCAGATCATGCCAGCATTGCGACAGTTGGGAATGGATATTGGCAGAATGGTGTTGAACTGCAAAAAAATAATTCTTTAACGATGTCAGACTGGGCCAATATCACTTATGAAGGGAAACGTGCGTACTCTGGTGCTAGTAATGTAAAGCTGACTTCTGGTTCGGTTAGTCAAACAGCATCAATAAAAATGCAGGATGAGGCAGCGATTGTTTGCAAGGGGACAGGTACTCTCTACCGTTATGGGATTTACCCAAATAGTGTATCCTCCAAGATTGAATTATTAAACAACGCAAAGATTGTAGGTGATGGTTCATCGGGTACTTATGGTATTTATGGAAATTCGTACTCCGCAGGTAATCTTACAATTTCAATGAATATGGAACCTGATGGTGAACCTGATGAATCTGCTTCCATTATGAAGGTGCAATACGGTATTTACCTTCATAGTAGAGATGTTTCTGTCTCATTGGGAAAAATGGCCCAGATTGCCTGTGATAATGTTTCCGGTAATACGTCTTATGGAATATATATGACTCAATGCACAGGTACGACAGATATTTTGCTGACAGATGAAAGTAAGATCAACAAAGCTAGCTATGGTATTTACTTTGATACTATTAATAACGATCCGATTAATATTCGGCTGGAAAAGGAAGCAGCTATTGAGCAGAATATAGTAGGAATTGCGGAATCAATGGCGACCGGAAACTCTTCTTATGGGACGCATAAGCTGAACGTAGAGATGTTTGGTAAGGCGAGAATATCCGGCAACAGCAATTTGGGAATTCAATTAGTTAGTGCCGGGAACTACAGGAATCTAGATGATTATCAGAAGATTACGTTACATGATGATGCGATCATAGGCGGCGATACTTATTATGAGACTGCCTCCCCCCGTTCAGGAAATCGAGGGCTAGGTATCTATACAACCAGCCCGATTGAGGTAACGATGTATGATCGTTCGAAAATAGCCGGAAATGGAGGTGATTATGGAAAACAAGATGTTATGGGAGCCGGAATTTATTTAAGCCGTTACCCAACTGCTGGTATTTACCGTGAGGGAACAGCAAAGGTCGTCTTGAATGATTCTGCATCCGTTTGTGACAATAAAAGCTATAGTATTTATGCGGAATCAATTTCCAATTCAGCCGGGACCGTACATAATGATGTTTTAATCGAATTAAATGGAGTGGCTGGCGGAACCTTGTCTGCCCCGTCTATCAAGGGAAATGGAGATGCACTTTACTTAGGGACCGATACTACCTTAAAGCTTATAGGAGAGGCCCGGGTAGAGATTGGTAGCGATCCTTACCAATCAGGCACTTACGTGGCCAGGGCAATTGACAATTATGGAAAAATAGAGCTGGATGGAAGAAGTACGGTTACGGGTCTTATTTATATGAATAACAGTGATAAACCGATTACGATGACCCATGCCGCAGCAGGTACGGAACCAAAGTATGATTTACACCTGGTGGAAGGCTTTACCGGCAAGATCGTGGTTAAACCGGATAACGTTGGTATTATGGATCTTACGGCTCCGCCCAGTCAGCTTCTATATTTTCATAAGGTCAGCGGTGACGGAATGGCGGCCGACCGTCCGCTTATGGAGGAATCACCAAACCTGGTGCTGCGGGGAGAAAATAATGTTTATCTGTCAGGCATCGGAAGTGACAGCAATACCGGCAACACTCCGACTACGGCGGTCAGAACCTTCAAACGTGCCAGGCAGCTGCTGGAAGGAGCTGGCTACTATGAGAGCGGAGCAAATATTATTGTATGCTCCAGCGTGGTGACGGTAAAGGCAGGAGATGAAAACTGGGCATTTGAGCCCGGCGGATTTGTAACGAATACGAAGAGCGGCAATCGCTGGCAGCCATTGGTAATTCGCCAGGATGGGTATGATGGTGTGCTGATTAATATACCTGATCTGATAGCTAATAACAAGGATTATGCGGATACCGTCACATTTGAAAATATTACAATTGACGGCGGTTCGGAGAATGGTATTGTTTTAGAAACCTGGAACTCCAAGGAGTCACAGCTGCTGACGGTTGGCACCGGTA
>Ga0213828_1000901_pt1 | contig 26525 bp, 19 predicted proteins | sample MC6MC0897MG_FD_180664 | JGI IMG/M metagenome (GOLD analysis project Ga0213828, IMG submission 180664) | Enriched soil aggregate microbial communities from Iowa State University, Ames, United States - MC6-MC0897-MG | ecosystem: Environmental > Terrestrial > Soil > Unclassified | place: USA: Iowa... | reverse complement strand
AGGCTCCAACAGATCGCAGGAAACTGTCGAAGGCGGGGTGGGTCCGGTTGAGGGGGCGTGAGCCGCATGGGCCCGAGGCATGCCTCGGGCGGGCTGGGCAGGACGCCCAACCCCGGTCTTGCCGTGTGCGCAGGACAGCGCACACGAGCAAGCGGCGACCGAGCTTACATGGACGTACTTGCAGCGTCTCCCTCAGCCGGACCCACCCCGCCATTCCCAGGAACCCAGCTTTTGACGTTGACGTTGACGCTGCCTCCGCAGGTGCAGGGCGCAGCCCTGCCGAACACCTTTACACCGCGCTGTAGGCCCGTTCGGCCGCGCAGAACACATTTCCCGGCGCAAACAACTCGCCCAGATGATGCAGCGCCTGCCGCCGCTGCTGCGGTGGCCGGTAGTCGCCCCCTGCCCCCATCAGCATCTGCTGGAACTCCATCAGGTCCTGCAGGATGCGCACGTGCCGGTACCAGGCGATCCACTGCGGATCGCCCAGATCAGCGCCGTAACCGTCGACAAACCCCTGCGGGCGCTCACGGCCCCAACGGCCGCCCACCGCCGCACCGACAAACATCAGGTCGCGTTCGCGCGGCGCCAGCGAAAGGCCATCCCAGTCGATCAGGTGCAGTGCACCATCCTGGCCCATCAGCACGTTTCCCGCATGCAGATCGGTATGGCACAGGCGCAGGCATGGGACGCGGCCGGCGAGGGCCTGCTGCAAGCCCTGCGCACGCCCGTGCAGCGTGGCGATGCGTGCACGATGGCGCTCCCACACCGCGTGGAAGGCCCGCCCCCAGCGACCCTGTGCGGCCGGCAGTGCCGTTGGTTGCTGCAGCCATGACCCGACCGCATCCAGTGCATCGCATGACAGCGGCTGCCGCGGCAGGCCCTCGGCCAGCGGCGCCGGCAGTTCTACCGTGTGCAGGCGGCGCAGCACCTCACCCAGACGCTGCCATTGCACCGCACTCAACGGCGCTTCGAAACCAGATTGCCCTTCGATATACGGGAACAGCGTGAACTGCAGGCCCCAGCGCTGCACCGAGGCGCCACCGGTCATGGCCGGCCACGGTGCCACGATCTCCTCGATGCCCAACGTACCGCGCAGCCAGTGCAGACCGTCCCACACCTGCGGCGCCACCTGGTAGCTGCGACACTTCAACCACCACTGGCTGCCGCGCGCATCGATGCGGAACACGCTCGCGTTGGCGTCGGCACCTACCGCGCGCGGGACCACCGCGGTGGCGGTGATGCCGTAGGACTGCTGCAGTACTTCATTGATCTGCTGCGCCGACGCGAAGGACATGGGGCGGTCTTGCCGTGGAATCCTGACGCAGTGTCGCAGATGGCCAAGTCGGTTCGATGGCGATCCCGTCACAACATTGCATCACTGCGCGACACGGCCTAGCGGATCACACGGTGCATCACTGCTTCCAGCGGACCGCGCCGGTAGCGTGCGGACCACCACGCTGCCAACGCGGTGGCAGGTACAACGAACGCCAGCGCCGCGATCACAACGGCGGGAAGGCCCGCGGCGGAATCCAGAATGCCCAGCGCTTCCAGCGCGCCCATTCCCAACAGGATGTGCGCCACGTACAGCGTCAGCGTCATGCGCCCTGCTGCGGTCCAGGGGTGCCAGCGCGCATCGGGCCAGCGCGCGACCAGCCACAGGCAGCTGCCGATGACCAGGCAGGCTGCACCCGCACCTGCCAGCAGATACGCCGGACCGGGCGGCATGGGCTGGGTTCCCAGCCACAGTGCAAGCGCATGGTGCTGGCCCCACTGCTGCAGGCCATGACCGCAGGCCAGCAGGACTGTACCGCCCAGCACCAGCCCGGCCTGCGCGCGCGGCCGGGCAAGGTCCAGCCGCGCCAGCAACATGCCCAGCAGGAAGAAGCAGAACCAGGGCGAGACCGGATGGAAACCGTTGAACCACAGGTTGCGCATCGCCCCGCGCCACTCCCACAGCCCGGCATAGTGCAGCGTGCGCCAGTCCCAGCCTTCGCTGTAATCCCAGTGCAGCAGTGCGAAGAACGAGACCGTAGCAAGCACCAGGATGCTCACCAGCAACAGCCACCGCGGCGCGCGCAGCCACAGTGCACCTAGTACAAAATACAGCGCGTAGTAATGCAGGATGTCGGCCGGAAATACGGTCAGGTTGAGCAGGCTGAGTACGGCCAGCACGATCGCGCGACGCCAGGCCTGCCCGATCGCGCTCCACCCGGGCTGACGCTGGCTGGCCAGCACCAGGCCGAGCCCGGCCAGCGTCACGAAGGTGGCCGATGCCTTGCCTTCCAGCAGCTGGAACAGGCTGCCCAACACCCCTTGCGCATCGTCGGCGCCCATCGCCAGCCGGAAGTTCACCAGCACCATGCCGGACAGCGCGAGATAGCGTGCGAGGTCCAGCCCGTGCAGGCGTCCTACCGCTGCAGTCACCCGCGCGCGCCCATCAGTGCCGCCAGCAGCGCGGGATCCAGCACATCGACCGAGCCCGCATTCGTCTCCGCCATCTGGCCCAGGCCCGCGCGCAGTGCCGCGCTCTCGATGGCATCCAACAGCACCTGCGCCTGCAGCGTGGCTGGCAGCGCAGGACGCCGCCGCTCGCGCTGGGCCAGCGCCTGCAGGGCATCGGCCAGTGCCTGCTGCAGACGCGTACGGTTGTTCGCAAAGGCGCGCGCCACAGCCGGGTTGCGCGCACACTCGGCCAGCACTTCAACGCTGAGCACTGCCCACTGCGGCTCGCGGCACAGGTCATCGAATGCGTGCAGGCAGGCCTGCACCTGCTCGCGCCGGCCCTCGCTTTCCTGCAGCAGCAGCAGCAGGGGCTGCAGCGCCTCCTGTTCCAGTTCTGCCGCGGCCAGGATCAGCGCCTGCTTGCCCGGGAAGTGGTTGTACAGGTTGCCCAGGCTGACCCCGGCCGCCTGCGCGATGTCACGCATGCTGGCCTGATGGAAGCCGCGCTCCACGAAGCACTGCAGTGCAGCTTGCAGGATGTGGGCGGCACGCTGCTGGTTCTGTTCATCGCGGCTCATATGTAAACAATGAACGAACGTTCGCTCAAAGAAAAGATCCGGCCCGCACTGCGGAACGGATCGATTCAGGCGGCCCCGTAAATCAACCTGCCTGCTGCGCCGCCCACAGGCGTGCGTAGGTACCGCCGGCCATGCGCAACGTCTCGTGCCTGCCCTGCTCCACCAGCCGGCCCTTCTCCAGCACCACGATGTGGTCGGCGTGGCGGATGCTCTGCAGGCGGTGCGCGATGACCACCACGGTGCGCCCGGTCGCCAGCTCGCTCATCGCTCGGCGGATCTGCACTTCGGCGGTCGGGTCGACGCTGGCCGTCGCTTCATCCAGCAGCAGCACCGGGGCATCCTTCAACAGCGCTCGGGCAATCGAGATGCGCTGCCGCTCGCCGCCGGACAGCGACGCGCCGCCTTCATCCAGCAGGGTGTCGTAGCCCTGAGGCAATGCCATGATGAAGTCATGCGCCAGCGCACGCCGCGCGGCCTCCTCCACCTGTTCGCGGCTGGCATCGATGCGGCCGATGCGCAGGTTGTCCAGCACGCTGCCGGAGAACAGCACCACGTCCTGGAACACCATCGCCACCTGCCCATGCAGCGCGTCGGTGCCGATCTCCCGCAGGTCGGTGCCGCCCAGCAGGATGCCCCCCTGATCCACGTCCCACAGGCGTGCCATCAGATGCACCAGGGTGCTTTTGCCTGAGCCGCTGGGCCCGACCACGGCCGTCAGGCGGCGGGCCGGCAGCACCGCGCTGATGCCCTGCAGCGCCGCACCACTTTCACCGTCATAGCTGAAGTGCACGTCGCGCAGCTCGATGTCCTGCCCGGCGGGCGACAGCGCCGACGTCGGCTCGGCCAGCGCGGCCACCTCCAGCAGCTGCTCGATGCGAGCCAGGGCGCGACGACCGAAGCGCAGCAGCAGCACGGACAGGCCCAGGTCGAACAACTGCCGGTACAGGGGCGCAGCCAGCACCAGGAACGCAACCAGGCTGGCCACCGGCAGGCGGCCCTGTGCGGACAGCCACACACCGGCCACGGCCAGCAGCACGAAGCCGGTTTCCAGCACGAAACCATAGGCGGCCACCCACGGCGCCGGCCGCGACTCCACCTCGATCACCGCACGGTGCTGCTCATCCAGCGCTGACTGCAGGCGCGCCCATGCCTGGCCGAAGCGACCGGAACTGCGGATCGTGGCGATGCCCTGCAGGTAATCCTGCAGTTCGGCATTGGCGGTGGCACTGGCTTCCATCACCCGCGCGCCGGCCGCACCGGCCTTCCATTGCGCGATCATCAGCGCCAGCACGGACAGCGGCACCGTGGCGGCCACCACCAGCGCAAGACGCCAATCCAGCCACAGCAGAAACACCAGCAGGCCCGACGGCATCGCCACCCCGGCCACGAACACGCCGAGGAAATGCGACCAGAGGTTTTCCACCAGCTCCAGATCGGAGGTCAGGCGTGCAGCCAGGTCACCGCCGCGCTGGCGGGTGAACCAGCCCATCGGCAGCCGCCGGAGGTGATCGGCAATGCGCAGCCGCGCCTCCCCCATCAGCGCGTAGGCACCGGTGAACACCAGCGGCATGCCACGCGAACCGGCCACGATACGCAGCATCACGCACAGCGCCATGCCCGCCGTCAGCCAGGCAATACGCGCCCCCTGCAGCTGGCCTGTGAATGCATCGCGCAGCAACAGGTAAAGCAGCGGGTACGGCGCTGCGGCGAACAGCCCTTCGATGGCCGACCAGACCAGACCGCGCGTCAGACGCGCATCACGTGTGCCGGACAGTTTGTAGCCCGACTGCACCAGTTCGCGGATCATGCCTCACCTCCTTCCGCACCCAGGCTCCAGGCACTGGCCGCGCTGTAGTCCTTCCACAGGTGCTGATACGCCTCGCACCCGGCAATGAGTTCGTCATGCGTGCCCTGCCCGGCCACCTCGCCGCCGTCCATCACCACGATGTGGTCGGCATCGACCACGCTGTCCAGGTGATGGGCCACCATCAGCACGGTACGGCCGGCGCAGACAGCCTTCATCGCCTCGCGGATCAAGCCGGCATTCTCAGCGTCGGCGTGCGAGGTGGCTTCGTCCAGCAACAGCACCGGCGCGTCCTTCAGCAGGGCCCGGGCGATGGAGAGGCGTTGGCGCTCGCCACCGGACAGCCGCGTGCCACGCTCACCCAGCGGCGTGTCGTAACCCTGCGGCAGCGCCATGATGAAGTCGTGTGCGCGAGCAGCCGTGGCTGCGGCCACCAGCGCGGCGTCGCCGGCCTGCGGGCGCGCCAGCAGCAGGTTGTCACGCACCGTGCCATGGAACAGGTGCACGTCCTGCAGCACGACCGATATCTGTGCAAGCAGCGTATCCAGCGACCAGCCGCGTACGTCCACGCCGCCCACCGTCACCGCGCCTTCCTGCACGTCATAAAGGCGTGGCAGCAGGCGCAGCAACGTGCTCTTGCCCGAACCGGAAGCACCCACCAATGCGGTGGTGCAACCCGCTTCGGCGCGGAAGCTGACCCGCTGCAGCGCCGGTTTTTCGCCATAGCGATGGCTTACACCAACGAACGCCAGCGCGTGCGGAGCCGGTGGCTGCTGAGGATTCAGTGGTTCGGACAGCGCCGGCGCGTGCAGCAGCGCCTCGATACGCTGCAGCGATGCGACGCGATGCATCTGCTCGCCCAGCGCATAGGTCAGCCTCAGCAGCGGCGCCAGCACAACCGGTGCCACCAGCAGGAACAGCACCCAGGTGGCCATGTCCAGCGAACCGCGCATCAGCAGCCAAGCGCCGAGCGGCGCGATCACCACCACGTTGGCGGTGAGCAGGCCGACGAACAGCACCCAGCCGCTTGCGCTGACCCGCGCGTAGTCGGCTACCCAGGCCACCGCACCGCGGATCGCGTCGGCCAGCTCGCCGAAGGAGCGCGCGGACAGCCCAAAAGCCTTCACCACGTGCACACCGCGCACGTACTCACCGACGCGGTCGGCGATGCGCTTCTGCAGCGCGCTCCACTCCATCATTCGCGCGCCCGAGCGCGACATCAGCCACCACTGGATGGCGACCGCCACGGGTAGCGGCGTGAGCGAAGCCAGCGCCAGGCGCCAGTCGGCGGCGAACAGCAGCACCAGCGCGGCCAGCGGCACCATCGCCGCGGCCGCGGCATCAGGCAGCATGTGGGCGAGGAAGCCCTCCATCGCGTTGACGTCATCGTTGAGCGTGCGCCGCAGGCTGCCGCTGCCGCGCTGGGCAAAGAAGGACATGGGCACCTCGCCCAACCGCCGCGCCATCGCCACGCGCACGCGGTGCTGAACGGAAAACGCGCCACGGTGGGCCAGCACATGGCTGACGGCCATCAGCGCCCAGCGCAACGCCAACAGAGCCAGCGCCCAGGCCAGCGACTGCCGGATCAGTTGCGCGTCGGGCGTACTGGACAGTAGCTGCTGCACCACGCGGTACAGACACCAGAACGGCGCCACGCTGAGGGCGGCCGAAGCGATGGCGGTGAGGGCGGCCAGGCCGAGCAGGCCCGGGGACATCTTCATCAGACCGAAGAAACCACCGGACGGTGGTGCGTCGGCCGGTGGCGGGGTCGCCACATCGGTCATGGGGGATCTCCAGTTGCGACCCACACGACAGGCTGGCGGCGTGCTGGCAGCAGCGGATCGGATCAGCGCGGAATGCGTGCACACAGCCTAACGGCCGCACGCGCGCGCTACGGCTGTGCGCCGCGCCGCTATCGCTGCACGATGCGCAGAATCAGATCACGTCGCTGCCGTGGGCTCAGCGTGCGTAGAAGCCCAGGAACATCGCCACCGCCGACTCGGCGACCTTGTGCCGTTCGGCGGGCCCCAACGGCGGCTGGCCCATGGTCACCTGCGGCCAGAACGCGAAGCCCTTCACCAGGCCCTGCAACTGGTGGTCGGCGAATTCCGGATCGACCTCGCGCAGGCGTCCATCGGCGATGGCGGCGCGGATCCACGCGCTCACCCCGCCTTCCTTCTCGCCCATGCGGCAGACGATGGCCTGCGCGCGCTCCGGCGAGTGGATGATCTCGGCCATTGCCACACGCGCCAGGTCGATGAAGTTGGCATCGCCCAACAGGTCCAGCTTCTGCCCGAGCAGCTGCAGCAGCTGCACGTCCAGCGGCTGGTCGGCGCGGTACGGCAGCACGACGGCGGCCATGCTGCTTTCCCACAGCTCTTCGAGGATGTGGCCGAAGAGTTCTTCCTTGCTGGGGAAATGGTTGTAGACCGTGCGCTTGGACACGCCGGCCGCCGCGGCGATGCGGTCCATGCTGGTCGCCTCGTAGCCGGCGCTGCGGAACTCCTCCACCGCCGCGCGCACGATCGCTTCGCGTTTGCGGTCGGTCAGGCGTTGCGGGGCACGGGACATGGCGGGAACCAGGAAACTGAACGGATGCGCACATATTACACCGACCAGTGTACTTTCCTGAAATCGGAAACTACACTGTGCAGTGTACCCAGCGGACGTCCCCGATGAAGCGCCTGCTCCTCATCCTCCTGATCGGAACCCTTGCCGTGACTGCCTATACCTTCTGCAAGTCCTGGTCCCTCCCCGACTTCCCCGATTCACCGCAGTACAGCGATGGCAAGTTCCGCAACGCCCTGCCGAAACCGGCGATGGGCCTGCGCGCCGGCGCCGAGCTGTGGTGGACGTTCCTCTTCAACCGGCCCAAGGGCACCGTACCGACGGCGCCCATCCCGGTGCAGGCATTGGACCGTGCGGCGCTGGATGCCGCGCCGGATCGCAGCCTGTTCCGGCTTGGCCACTCCACCCTCCTGTTGAAGCTGCGCGGCCAGTACTGGCTGACCGACCCGGTGTTCTCCGAGCGTGCCTCGCCGGTGCAGTGGATGGGCCCGGCGCGCTTCCATGCGCCGCCGATCAGCATCGAGGACCTGCCGCCGATCGCCGGGGTGATCCTCTCGCACAACCATTACGACCATCTCGACCATGCTGCGGTCATGCAGTTGGCCGGCAAGACCGCTCGCTTCATCGCGCCGCTGGGCGTGGGCGACCAGCTGATTGCCTGGGGCGTGGATGCGGCCAAGGTCGAACAGCTGGACTGGTGGCAGTCGACCGAGGCCAATGGCCTGCGCCTGACCGCCACCCCGGGCCAGCACTTCTCCGGTCGCGGCCTCGGCGACAGTGACCGCAGCCTGTGGGCGTCGTGGGTCATCCAGGATGACGACTTCCGCATCTTCTTCAGCGGCGATACCGGCTACTTCGATGGCTTCAAGGCGATCGGCGAGAAGTACGGTCCGTTCGACCTGACGATGATCGAGACGGGTGCCTACGACAAGCGCTGGGCGTTCGTGCACATGCAGCCCGAACAGACCCTGCAGGCGCACCTGGACCTGCGTGGCAAATGGCTGCTACCGATCCACAACGGCACCTTCGATCTTGCCCTGCACGAATGGCAGCAGCCGTTCGAGCGGATCACCGCACTGGCGGCGGCCAGGAACGTCGCTGTGACCACGCCGATCATGGGCGAGGCCTTGGACATGCAGGCGCCGCACGCCGGCTCACGCTGGTGGGAGCAGGTGCAGCGGTAACGCGGTGGGCGCCGATCCAGGCCGGCGCTACGCCTTCGGCTGCAGCCTGCGCCCTTCCCGCGCAAGATTGAGCTGCAGCGCGGCGGCGGCGAGTTCGGTCATCTCCGTGGTGACCTTCGCGCTGCCCCGCGCCCGCAGCCAACCGAGAATGTCGGCGAGATGCCAGATCGAAGTCGACCCCTCATGGACCGGGGACGGAAACGACTGCGGGTTGGCAAGCATCAGCTTGCGCATGTTCTGCCGCGACATTCCCAGAAGGTCTGCTACGTCGGTGAGCCCCACCAGGTCGGGGCTCACTTCGACCAGCTCGGCACCAGGCACCGCCCGCTGCGCGTCATCCAGCGCCGAACGCAGGGCAGCCCCTGCGCTGCCCGCCTCACGGCAGAAAGCCAGCGCCAGTCGTCCAGGCAGACCGATGCCCGCAAGTGCATCGTCACACCCGGCTTCAGCCAGGCGCTGCTCGAGGACATCGATTTCATCGCAGGTATCCGGCAAGCGGTACTTCAGCGTGAAGTTGAATTCCATGATTGACCACCTCGCTTCTGACGAAGCCTGATTTCATTGTTCACGGCTGCAATTCTCGACTACGCGCCGCAAGGCCCTTGCATGATTGCTTGCACTGCGGGGTGTGCTCCAGATGCTCACGATGCAGAACTCTCCGCATCGGCAATCGGTGTCGTTGAAGGGGCAGTACATCCGGCCCCACGCATGGCCGCCTGCCACGCGAAGCCTCCACCCTCGATCCTCCGCGAACTGCAATGCCGCTTCGATGTCCTTGTCGGGATGACGCGCTCGAGACATTCCCTGTTCTCCACAGTCTGCACATAGCATGGGCTAGTTGTCAACTGACAACCCAGTGAAATCCAACACCCGATCTGACGATAGCCGGTCCCATCCACGCGTCCAGAGCCACACACGTCAACGCTCCGGAATGGACCCGCATGCAAATTCGCTGAGCCACGCCGCTCCAACCCCGAAGAGCTATTGCAGCGCGTCATGTAACCGCTTACATCCCTTGCTAGCGTATCCCTCGCCCGCTTACGGCCGAACCCGCGAGGTTGCCCGCAATGACGTTGTGCGCCGAACGCTCCAAGGCCTCCCGCCCTCTTTTCCTGTGCCGCCCCGCCACTGCCCTGCTGCTCGCCGCGCTGGCAGCGTCCGCTCAGGCCCAGACCCTTCCCCCGCGCAGCCAATGGCAGGCCAGCAGTTCTTCGCAGCAGGTGCCGGCCATGGCCATCGGCCACCTGATCGACGGCGACCCGAAGACCGTCACCGGCGGCGCCTTCAGCCCCGGCCATTGGTTCCAGATCGACCTGGGCGCACCCGCACTGCTGGCGGGCACGCGCCTGACCTGGGATCTCTCCAATCCTGAGGGCTACTCGCTGCAGACCTCGGTGGACGGCACGCAGTGGCAGACCGCGTACACCATGGCCGACTCGCTGGGCGATGTGGAAACCCTGTATTTTTCGCCACGGCAGGCACGCTACCTGCGGCTGGCCAGCCCGCAACGCACGTCCGACTGGGGCGTCTCCATCTTCGAGATGGAGCCGCTGGACGGCACGCTCAGTGCACGCATCGGCGGTGTCGATGCAACGCAGGCAGCCGCGCTCTGGCAAGGCGGCAGCGCCGTGGCGATCCCTCGCGGAAAAGGCGGTTCCCCTGTGCTCGAGATCACGCTGCCGCAGGCCCAATCCACCGCTGGCCTGGTGATCGACTGGGCCGATGGCGCGCGCGGCCCTGCCCGCCTGCAGGCGCAGGATGCATACGGCCAATGGCAGGAACTCGCACACGATGCGCAGGCAGCCCACCATCGGCAGAGCTGGTTGGCCGCCGGCACAGCGCAACCCCTGCGCGCGTTCCGGCTGAGCGTGGACGGTGCTGCACCGCAGATTGCGCGGCTGCGGCTGCTCGGCCCGAAAGCCGTGATGACGCCGATGAAGCAGTACCAGATCGCCGCCAGCGGCGCCCAGCGCGCGTTGTTCCCCGCCTCGCTGCAGATGCAGCAGACCTACTGGACCGCGGTCGGCATCCACGGGGGAAGGCAGAAATCCATCTTCGACGAGCATGGAAATCTGGAGGCATTCAAGGGCGCGCCGCTGGTGCAGCCCCTCTGGCGCAATGCCGGCGGCCATACCGCGGGCGCCGCCGGCCAGGCGATGCAGCATGCCCTGCGCGATGGCTGGAAGCCGATGCCGTCCGTCACCTGGGTGCCGCAGCCTGGCCTGGAGCTGCGCAGTGAAGTGTTCGCCATCGAACGCGATGGGCAGCCGGTGACCTTCCTGCGCCATCGCCTGCACAACACCGGCAGCACCCCGATCGAGGGAACGCTGAGCCTGGTCGTGCGCCCGATGCAGATGAATCCACCGTGGCAGAACGGTGGGCTCTCGCCGATCCGCGAGGTGGCCGTCGACGGACACACCGTGCGCGTCAATGGCCGCACGCTGCTGCAGTCGCTCACGCCGGTAGCGGCGTCCGGCGTGGCACCTTTCGGCAAGGACGGCGCAACAGAGATCACCGCCGCCATCGCTGCTGGCCAACTGCCTGCCGCGCAGCAGGCGCAGGATGGCCAGGGACTTGCTGCAGCCGCGCTCAATTACCACGTCTCGCTGGCACCCGGCGCCAGCGATGCCATCGTGGTGGCATTCCCCTTGGGTACGGCCGCAGCGAATGCCAATGGCGTGCTGCCCGAGGCACCTGCGCTGGACCTGGCCAGGCTCCCGCGCGATGCCAATGCAGCGTTCGAGACCTTGGCCACGCAGGCATCGGCAGACTGGCAGGCACGGCTGGGCACGGTCGGCCTGCGCCTGCCCGATCCCTCCCTGGTCGACATGCTGCGTGCACAGGCCGCCTACATGCTGATCAACCAGACCGGTCCCGCCATGCAGCCCGGGCCGCGTAACTACAACCGATCCTTCATCCGCGACGGCATGGCCACTTCGGCAGTGCTGCTACGCATGGGCGAAGCAGCCGTCGCACGCGACTACCTGGCCTGGTACAGCACGCACGGCGTGCATTCCAATGGCCTGGTCTCGCCGATTCTCAACGACGATGGCAGCGTCAACACCGGCTTCGGTTCGGACATCGAGTACGACAGCCAGGGCCAGTACGTTGCACTGGTTGCCGATGTCGCGCGCCTGGATGGTGGGCCGGAATCGGTGCGTGAGTACCTGCCGAAAGTGAAAGCAGCGCTGCGCTTCCTGCAGGAACTGCGCGAGCGCACGCTGGTGCCGGGCTACAAGGCCGACCAGCCCGCGCCGGAACGTTTCGCCGGCATCCTTGCGCCGTCGATCAGCCACGAGGGCTACCCCTCGCCTACCCACAGCTACTGGGACGACTACTGGGGCCTGAAGGGCTGGCACGATGGTGCATGGCTGGCCGAAGCACTGGGCGACCACGCCACTGCCGCGTGGGCACGCGAGCAGTACAGGCTGCTGTACGACGCGCTGCATGCCTCGATCCGCGCGACGATGGCGTGGAAGGGCATCGACTTCATTCCATCTTCGGCCGACCTCGGTGATGGCGATCCCACCGGCGTATCGATCGCACTGGACCCGACCGCGGCGCAGAGCGTGCTGCCGGCTGAAGCGTTGAGGACCACGTTCGCGCGCTATCTGGACGACGTGCGCAAGCGCAACCAGCCCGGCGCGCTGTACGCCTATACGCCCTATGAAATCCGCAACGTGTTGAGCTACGTGCATCTGGGCCAGCCTGAAGCGGCCGATGAACTGCTGCAGGGACTGCTGCACGATCGGCGCCCGCTCGAGTGGCAGGTATTGGCCGAAGTCGTGCATTCCCGCCTTCGCTTCCCGCGCTACCTGGGCGACATGCCGCACACCTGGATCGGTGCCGAGTACGGTCGCACGCTGTTCGGCATGCTGATGCGCGAAGACGACGATGCGCTGTCACTGTTGCCGGGCACGCCGCCGTCGTGGGTGGCCGGTGAGGGGCTCGCGGTGGAGCGCCTGCCAACGGCGTATGGCACGTTGCAGATGCAGGCGCGGCAGCACGACGGCGTGCTGACGATCACGCTTGGCGAAGGGCTGCGCAAGGACACCGCCGTACGCATGTGGTGGCCGAGCCGGACCGCGCCGAAGTCTGTGCGCGTGGATGGACGTAGCGTTTCCGACTTCGATGCCGAAGGTGCTCGGCTCTACAAAAGCAGCGGTAGCGCCGGGCCATGCCCGGCGTCATCTACAACGCCGGCAACCCCGGCGGGTTGGTCTGCGATTGCGGTACGGCTTCCTCGGCCAGGTTCCAGCGTGCCAGCGCCTGCGCATAGGTGCCGCTGCGGATCTGGGTGTTCAACGCGGCGGTGATCGCATCGGCCAGCCCACTGCCCTTGCGCGTGGTCGCAGAGATCGCCGCAGCATCCGGCCAGCCGCCGGGGAACAGGCCCACCCGCCGCACCTTGCCATCACGTGCCGAGTAGGCACCAGTGGCGTTCGGCTCGAACGACACATCGGCACGGCCGGTGATCACCGCCAACCGCCCCACCACCGCATCATCGAAGTACTGGTACTCCACGGGCTTCAGGCCCGCCGCGATGTTCTGCTGGTCCCAGTGCCGCAGGATCTGGTCCTGGTTGGTGCTGGCGCCGACCACCACCTTCAGCCCGGCCACGTCGGCCGGCCTCTCGATCTTGCGGATCGGCCCATCGGTGCGCGTGTAGATGCCCAGCAGGTCGAAGCGGTAGCTGGAGAAATCGAACTTCTTCTTGCGCTCTTCAGTGACCGTCACGTTGGAAAGCACCGCATCGTACTTGCCTGATTCCAGCCCCAGCGGCCAGTCAGCCCACGCCACTGGAACCAGCACCAGCTTCAAGCCCAGGCCATCGGCAATCAGCTTGGCGATGTCCGGCTCCACCCCCACCACCTGCTTGCTGTCAGCACCGTAGTCAGCCAGCGGTAGTTGTGCCGGATGGGTCGCGACCGTCAACGTGCCGGGGGTTACGAAACGGTAGCCAACGGGAATCAGCGACTGCGCCTTCGGGTCTGGCGTGCCAACCAGTGCAGGCGCATCGGCACCGGCCAGGGTCACGCTGGCGCCGGGTGCGGCGGCCGGCGCCTGCACGCGCGAATAGACGATGCCGGCAATGCCGATGACCAGCACGGCGCCGATCAACAGGGTGCTGCGCGAGGGACGGCGCGATGCTGCAGGGCTCATGGTGCTCCTTGGGGAATTACAGGGTCTTGGCCAGGAAATCGGCGGTACGTTGCTGGCGTGGCCGTTCAAACAGCGCCTCGGGATCGCCCTGCTCGATCACCCGGCCCTGGTCCATCATCACCACGGTATCGGCGACGCGGCGGGCGAAGCTCAGTTCATGGGTCACGATCACCAGGGTGGTGCCCGAGCGGGCCAGTTCTTCGATCACACTCAGCACTTCGGCCACCAGCTCGGGGTCCAATGCCGAGGTCGGCTCATCGAACAGCAGTACTTTCGGCTGCAATGCCAGCGCGCGGGCAATGGCGATGCGCTGCTGCTGGCCACCGGACAGCTGTCGTGGGAAAGCGTCCGCCTTGTCAGACAGGCCAACGCGCTGCAGCAGATCACGCGCCTGCTGTTCGGCCTGCGCACGCGGCAGGCCACGCACCGCGATCGGTGCCTCGATGATGTTCTCCAGCGCCGTCAGGTGCGGGAACAGGTTGAAACCCTGGAACACCATGCCGACCTCGGCACGACGGCGGCGGATCTCGCGCTCGGGCAGTTCGTACAGGGTGTCACCGTCGCGGCGGTAGCCGATCAGCTGGCCGCCCACCGTCACGAAGCCGCTGTCGGCGCGCTCCAGGTGGTTGATCAGCCGCAGCAGGGTCGACTTTCCCGCACCGGAAGGACCGATCAGCACGGTCACGCTGCCGGCGCGCAGCTCCAGGTTCACGTCTTCCAGCACGGGCTGTTCACCGAAGGCCTTGCCCACGCCCTGCAGCACGACCGATGCGCCCTGCCCGGCCTCGACCTGGGCGGCGATGCGCGGGCGGCTGGCCACGGGTGCAACGCCCTGCACAACGGGCCGTGGCGGTGAAGACACGCGGGAGACACTGCGCTCACGCTGCAGCTGGCCACGCGCAAAGCGCTGCTCCACGCGCCGCTGCAGCAGCGAAAGCACAGTGAGGATGACCAGGTACCAGACCGTGGCCACCATCAGCAGCGGCACCACCTCCAGGTTGCGGCGGTAGATCACCTGCACGGTGTAGAACAGTTCGGGCAACGCCAGCACGTAGACCACAGAGGTGCTCTTGGCCAGCCCGATCACATCATTGAAGGCGGCCGGCAGGATCGAGCGCATCGCCTGCGGCAGGATGATGCGGCGGACCTGGCGGCCGCGCGGCAGGCCCAGCGCGGCCGCCGCTTCGTACTGGCCATGGTCGACCGAGAGAATGCCGCCACGGATCACTTCGGCCGAGAACGCTGCCTGGTTCAAGGTCAGGCCCAGTACCGCGGCAGTGAACACCCCGATCAGTTGGGTGGTCGGATACGAGAACAGGCTGACGCCGGTGAATGGCACGCCCAGTTCAATGGTGCTGTACAGGTAGCCGAGGTTGTTCAGCAGCAGCAACAGCACCAGCAGCGGGATCGAGCGGAACAGCCACACATAGCCCCACGACACCGCCGACAGCAACGGCGAGCCTGACACCCGCGCCAGCGCCAGCAGCGTACCCAGGGCGAAGCCCAGGCCCGTGCCCAGCGCAGTCAGCAACAGCGTGCGGCCAAGCCCTTCCAGCACCGGGCGCGCGAAGAACCATTCGGCGAACGTGCCCCAGCCCCAGCGTGGGTTGCCCAGCACCGACTGCAGCGCGATCAGGATCAGTGCCAGCGCCAGCACCGTGCCGACGGTCTGCAGCGGATGGCGCGCCGGAACGATCTTCAACGCCGTTGAGGGTGCGGTGGCCGGACGGGCAGCGATGCCGTCCAGCGCGGTCGAGGGCGTGCTCATGCAGGGACTCCGTGCCGCACGGCCGCGTCGGCGTGCGGCAGTGGTGCCGCCGCGTGCAGGTGTTTCTCGAACGGCAGATGGGCGATGGTTTCCGGGTCCGCCTGCAGATCGAACAGCGCGGTGTAGCCATGGCCGAGGTACAGGCCCACCGCCTCGGGCTGGCGGAAGCCGGTGGTGAGGAACACGCGGCGATAGCCCTGGCGTGCGGCCTGGTCTTCCAGTTCCTGCAGCACGCGGCGGGCGATGCCCTGGCGACGCAGGCCGGGCAGCGTCCAGATGCGCTTGAACTCGGCGGTGTGCGCATCGCGGTGCGGCATGAAGGCGCCGCCGGAGATCGCCACGCCATCGCGCAGCAGCAGCAGGAAGGCGCCCACCGGCGCGGCGAAAGCCTGTGCCGGATAGCGCTGCAGCTCCTCGCGTGCGCTGCCACCGACGCGTCCGCGCACATCGGCGTAGCGGCTGTCGTATTCCTGTTCCAGGCCATCGAACAGGGGCCGCGCCAGCGGGTCATCCACCGAGGTGTAGAGGAAACGCTCGTTGTCGTACAGCACGCTCATGCCGCGTCCTCCACCAGGTAGTGCTCGGCCAGGCGTGCCCACAGGCTGGCGGCGGGCGCGATGGCAGCGTCGTTGAACACATAGCGCGGGCTGTGCAGCGGCGCACTGTCACCGTTGCCGACGAACACGAAACTGCCCGGACGTGCCTGCAGCAGGAAAGCGAAATCCTCGCTGGCGGTGCGCGGTGCAAATTCGGGAACGACCTGCCCAGCGCCGAACGCCTGCAGCGCTACCTCGCGGATGTAGGCGGTCTGCTGCGGGTGGTTGATGACGCTGGGGAAGCCGCGCGGGAACTCGATCTCGGCACGTCCACCAAATGCTATGGCGGTCTGCTCGGCGATGTCGGTCACCCGGCGGCGCAGGGTATCGCGCACCTCCGGCAGGTAGGCGCGTACGGTCAGCGTCAGTTCCACCACATCGGGAATCACGTTGGCCGCCTGCCCGCCATGGATCGAGCCCACGGTGACCACGCCCATCTGCCGCGGGTCCACGTTGCGTGACACCACGCTCTGCAGCGCGGTGATGATATGCGCCGCCACCAGGATCGGGTCGACGCTGCCCTGCGGCTCGGCGCCGTGGCCACCCTTGCCGATCACCTTCAACCGCGCCCAGTCCACCGACGCCATCGCCGGTCCATCAACGAAACCAAAGTGACCCACGGGCACGCCCGGCCAGTTGTGCAGGCCATAGATCGCATCCACCGGGAAGCGCTCGAACAGGCCGTCCTCGATCATCTTCGAGGCACCCGAGCCGGTCTCTTCGGCCGGCTGGAACACCAGCTGCAGCGTGCCATCGATGCGGCTGTGGTGGGCCAGGTAATGCGCGGCCGACAGCAGGATGGCGGTGTGGCCATCATGGCCGCAGGCGTGCATGAGGCCTTCGTTCTGGCTGGCATAGGCCAGGCCGGAGTCTTCCCGGATCGGCAGCGCATCGATGTCCGCACGCAGGCCCAGCCGGCGGCTGCCCTGCCCGCGCTGCAGCGTACCCACCACGCCCGTGCCACCGATGCCGGTGGTCACCGCATAGCCCCACTCCTGCAGCAGCTCGGCCACACGGGCGCTGGTGCGGTGTTCTTCGAACGCCAGTTCGGGGTGGCGATGCAGGTCATGGCGCAGGGCGATGGCCGCTTCGGCGCGTGCGGCGATCTCGGGCACTACGCCTGTTGTTGGCGGGTTCGGCCGGGAATGGCCCGGCGCTACCGATGTGTCTCCGCTCATCGTCTTACCCCGCCTTCCGCGCCGGCTCGGCGTCGATCGCATGGCGGCTGGCCTTGCGCGGCAGGCCGAGATGGTCACGCAGGGTCTGCCCTTCCAGTTCGCGCTGGTGGTAGCCGCGCGCCTGCAGGATAGGCAGCACCAGCCGCACGAAGTCATCCAGCCCTTCGCGTTGCGCGGCGAAACCCAGGATGAACCCATCACTGGCACCCGCATCGAACCAGCGGATCAGTTCGTCGGCCACGTGCTGCGGGGTGCCGATGAAGTTCGGCCGCGGGCTGACCGCCTGCAGCGCCACCTGGCGCAGGGTCAGGCCCTGCTCGCGCGCGTCCTGCTTGATGCGGTCGGTGGTGGAGCGGAAGGAGTTGCTGCCGATGTCGCCCAGTTCGGGGAACGGCGCATCCGGATCGTACTGGCTGAAATCATGGTGGTCGAAGAAGCGCCCCAGGTAGGCCAGTGCGTCCTCCAGGCTCGCCAGCGCTGCGATGGCCTGGTACTTGGCCTCGGCCTCGGCTGCCGTGTGGCCGACGATCGGGCCGATGCCCGGGAAGATCTTCACGTCGTTGCCGCTGCGCCCGTGGGCGATGGCGGAATTCTTGACCTTCTGGGTGAACGCCCGCGTCTCGTCCAGGGAGGGCGAATGGGTGAACACCGCATCGGCGTACTTGCCGGCCAAGGCGATGCCATCGTCGGACGAGCCGGCCTGGAAGATCACCGGCTGCCCCTGCGGCGACCGCTGGATGTTCAACGGGCCTTCCACCTGGAAGAACTTTCCCTTGTGGTCCAGGCGCCGGAATTTTCCCTGGGCGAAGAACGTACCGCTGTCGCGCTCGCGCACGAACGCATCGTCGTCCCAGGAATCCCACAGGCCCTGCACCACCTCCAGGTACTCATTGGCAATCTGGTAGCGCAGCGCGTGTTCCGGATGCGGGCGGCCGTAGTTGCGGCCCGAGCCTTCCAGCGGCGAGGTCACCACGTTCCAGCCCGCGCGGCCGCCGCTGAGCAGATCCAGCGAGGCGAACTGGCGGGCCACGGTGAATGGATCGCTGTAGGAGGTGGACAGGGTACCGGCCAGGCCGATCTTCTTCGTCGCCGTGGCCAGCGCTGACAGCAGCGAGATCGGCTCGAAGCGGTTGAGGAAATGCGGGATCGACTTTTCGTTGATGTACAGCCCATCGGCCACGAAACCGAAAGCGATGCCGTTGTCCTCGGCGGTACGCGCGATGTCGATGTAGAACTGCAGGTTGACGCTGGCGTCGGCCGGGTTGGAAGGGTGTTTCCAGGCATGCATGTGGCTGCCGGGGCCCTGCAGCATGATGCCGAACGGAATGTGGCGCGAGGTGGTGCTCATGGGGGTCGCTCCTGCAGGTCAGGCCACCGCCGCGCGTGGCGCGGGCGACAGCAGTTCAAGGGAAGTCAGGCGGGCATCCAGGTCGGCCACGGGGGCATCGAGGATGAATTCACCCACGCCGAAGCGTCGGTGCAGTGCGTCCAGTTCGCCGCGGACGTGCGCCGCATCACCGGACAGCACGCTGGGCCGTGTTTCCTCGATGCGGAAGTCGCTCACCCCGACCTGCCGCGCGTACTCGGCCGCTGCCTCGGGGCTGGGCAGGTTCACGGTCTGCCCCGGGCCGAGGTGCAGCTTGTAGACGCGCAGCGCACCGATATGGCGTGCAGCGGCTTCGCTGGTCGGTGCGGCGAAGGCCACGGTGGCCAGCAGCGGCGCCTGCGTCGACAGCGCGCGGTAGGCATTGAAGGCGGCCTCGATATGGGAGGGGTCGCCATCGAAGTGCGCGGCATAGACGAAACGCCAACCGAGCTCGGCCGCCTGTCGCGCGCTCTGCGGGCTGGCGCCCAGCAGGAACCGCTCCGCTGCGGCCTGCGGCAGCGGCTGCGCCTGTGCGTCATCGCGCGTTCCCGACAGATACCCTTCCAGGTCGCGCAGCTGCTGGGCGAAATCCGCGAAGGCCGCCCGCCCCGCCGCCAGCGCGGCCGTGGACGCGGGCAGACCGCCCGGCGCCTTGCCCACGCCCAGGTCCACGCGGCCCGGTGCCAGTGCCGCCAGCAGGTTGAAGTTCTCGGCCACCTTGTACGGCGCGTAGTGGCGCAGCATCACCCCGCCGCTGCCGATACGGATGCGCCGGGTCTGCGCCAGCACCCAGGCCGCCAGCACTTCCGGCGCCGGGCTGGCCAGGGTGGGTGCGGCGTGATGTTCGGCAAACCAGTAGCGGTGGTAACCCAGCTGCTCGGCGCGCTGCGCCAGCTGCAGGCTGTTGCGCAGTGCCTGCTCGGGCGTGCCACCGTCGGCCACGGGGCTCTTGTCCAATACGCTGGTCAGGTAGCTCATGTGCGCGTCCTCGCTCAGGGATGGGCCACGGGAATGCCAAGCAGGCCGTTCAGCGCTGCCAGGATCGGTTCGGCACCGGAGACGTACTGCCGCTCGTGGTGCGCGCCAGTGGCGTGCTCGCTGTGCACGCCCTGCGGCAGCACCAGCTTGGGCAACGACTGGTCCTGTTCGCCGATCTCCGCGATCACCTCGCGTCGCGGCCGGGCAAAGCCGATGCGGCGCACGTCCAACTGGGCGTCCAGGCCACCGATGCTCGACAGCGCACCTTCCAGCAACAGGCTGTGCCGGCAGAAGAACCGCTGTCCCGGCAACTGGCCGTCCTCGAACTCGCGGTCGAGCAGGAACAGGATGGGTTTGGGCGTTGCGTCTACAGCCACGGTATCGTCCTCATCAGGTCCGGCAATGCATTGCCGCTTCGTATTCGATGCTAGAGAAGACCGGCGCTGCCTCTGCGCCATCGCGCGACAATCGGCGGTCAGATCCGGCCACGCAGATGCGCCTTGGCCATAAGCAGAATGCCGCCGGTTATGCCGCGCGTTCGGCGCTCACGCGATCCGCCGCAACGGCGCCGGTGCAAGGACCGCCTGCACCGCCAGATGACCGGCTGCACGCTCGGCGGCCAGCTCGATGCGTGCCTGCAGCGCCGTGCTGTTGACCTGCGCACCCGCGAAGTCGGCCGGCGTGGCATACACCCCGATCGGCAACGTGTGTGCCTGCAGGAAGCTGAACAACGGACGCAGCTGGTGGTCGATGACCAGAGCATGGCGCTCGCTGCCGCCGGTGGCGGCCAGCAGCACCGGCGTGTCCACCAGCGCGTCCAGCTCGATGAAATCCACCAGGTGCTTGAACAGCCCCGGGTAGGAACCGCGATACACCGGCGCAGCCACCACCAGCAGATCGGCCGATTCCACCGTGGCCAGCGCCTGCTCCACCTCCGACGACGCTTCCGCACGCGACAGCGACTGCCCCAGCGAGCGCGCGATCGGCGCCAGCTCGACCAGCGTCACGCTGGCATGCAGCCGCTGCTGCAGTGCCTCCAACAGGTGCCGCACCAGCAGCAGCGTCCGCGACGTCGCCGAGCTCGTCGGCGAACCAATCAATGCAACCACGTTCAATGGATGTGACATTGCAACTGCTCCTCTGCGCTTTTGTAGAGTCGAGCCATGCTCGACTGCCCTTCAATCAGAACCGGTAATTGACCCGCCCGTACCAGAACGCACCCACTGTGCTCAGCACATCGCCGGTGTCCCAGGTGGTCTCGATGCTGGCTACATCAGTAGCGCTGCGTGCGTACTCGGGCACCTTGCGGGTGCGCTTGTCGAACACGTTGTTGATGCCCAGCGCCGCACTCCAGCCGCTGCCCAGTTCGACCCCGCCCGACAGATTGGTCACCAGCACCGGCGGTTGCTTGTATTCCACGCCGTTGTTCAGGCGCTTGATCGGGCCGAAGTAGGTGAAGTCCAGGTTCGAGCGCCAGCGCCCGTTCTGCCAGCCCAGCCCCGCCACCTGCGTGTAGCTGGGCGTGCGGAATCGCAGCGCGTACTCGCTGGATTTCGTCAGCAGGTTGATGTTCGGCAGCCCCTGCAGCGCGCCAGGAATGGCGCTGACCTTCTGGATGGTGGTGCGGCCCACATTCGCCGCGTACGTCCAGCGCAGCTTGCCCCACGTCGTGTCCTGGTTCGCTTCCAGGGTCAGTTCCACGCCGCGCGTGCGGGTATCGCCCACGTTGGTGAAGTAGCTGGCATAGAAGGCATCACCCGGCAGGATGCTGATCCCTGCGGTGCCCAGCAGGCTATCGATGGTGTTCTTCTGCGCAGCGGTCAGCACCGTGCCGCTGTTGTCGGTGATGCGTGCCGGATCCTGCGCGTTGTAGCCGATCTGGCTGGACTGGCCCAGCTGTCCACGGATGTCGATCTGGTAGGCATCCACCGCCAGGTGGAACGCGGGGCTCGGGTCCCAGGTCACACCGAGGCTGTAGTTGGTCGCCTTCTCCGGCTTCAACGGCGTTGCGCCGAGGGCGATGGCCGCCGGTGATGAAACCTGCGCTACCAGCGTGGTACCGCATGGGCAACTGCCGGTGGCCTGGTAGAACTGCGCGCCCAGGCTGGGCGCGTGGAAGCCGTTGCTGACCGTTGCGCGCACGCCCAGCGCATCGGTGAAATCAAAGCGCGTGGTCAGCCGCCCGGTCGACACGCTGCCGAAATCCGAATGATCTTCCCAGCGCGCGGCCGCATCCAGGTACCAGCGCGAGGTGATGTTGCTGGCCGCCCCTACGTAGACCGCTTTGCTGTTGCGGGTGGCCTTCACCGCATCGGCGGTGGAGTAGCCGACGAAAGCCGCCGCACCGAATCCGGTGTACGACTCCCACTGCCCTGCCCCGCGCTCGTACTGTTCATGCTGGTACTCGGCACCGGCACTCACTTCCAGCGGCGAAGCCAGCGCTGCGACCTCGAAGCCGCGGCGCAGGTCGAGGTTGGCGATGCCCTGCTGGTAATCCAGCTTGCCGTCGTAGAAATCGGTGGGCGAGCCCGGGTACGGCAGCGAGAAGTTGGCCGAGTTGCGCGTGTAGGTGCGCACCGTGCTGCGGTTGCCGGTCAGGCTGGCGTCGTAGTCCCAGCCAGCCAGCTGGCCCTTCACCCCGGCACTGCCGGTGTACTGCTTCTCCTTGGTTTCCAGCACCGGCAGAAAGCCATCGGGCCACACGCTCAGCACGCTCGGCGCTTTGTAGGTGGTGAAGATGGTCGCCGGCAGGCGGAAGTTCTGGATCGCCTGCGCGCTGCGATCGCTCGCCGTTGCAGTCGCATAGAACTGGGCGTTCTCACCCAAGCCGTGGCCGGCATTCAGCGCGAAGGACTTCAGCGAGTACGACGGCGAACTGAGGATGGTGTTGGCTTCTGCGTCGCGCGTGGCCTCGGCCGGGTTCGGCGTGGCACCGGCGGGAAGCTGGTTGTTCGGCCGCAGCGCGACCTGGTTGCCGTTTGCATCCACTGCCGGATAGCTCAGGTAGCCGTCGATGTAGCGTCGCGTGCGGATGGCGTGGTGCTGGCGCGTGGTTTCCCCGGACAGGTTCACGAAGCCATCCTCACCCCACGGCAGGCCGATGTTTGCACGCACGCTGGTGCGGGTGCCGTCGCCATCGATGCTTTGCCCGCTTTCCACCGAGACGTCGCCACCGTGCGCCTGCGACTTCAGGATCACGTTGACCACGCCGGTGATCGCGTCGGAGCCGTAGATGGCCGAGGCACCATCACGCAGCACCTCCACGTGGTCGATGGCCGCCACCGGAATCAGCGCGAGGTCGGCCCAGGCATGGCCGGGATAGCCGCCACCGTTGGCACCGCTGACATAGGCACTGGCGTTGCGGCGCTTGCCGTTCACCAGCACCAGCGTGTAGCCCGGCGACAGGTTGCGCAGCTGGTAGCCGCGGATCAGGCTTTCCTGGTCGCTCTGGTAGCCACCGATCTGGCTCAGCGACGGCAGGCTGCGCTGCAGTGCTTCGAGCAGGTTGGCCTGGCCGGTGGCGGCCAGGTCTTCCGCCGAGATCACGTCGATGGGCGTGGAGCTGTTCTTGACGGTGCGCGTGCTGCTCCGCGAACCGGTCACCACCACGGCATCCAGCGTGGACGCGGCGAGGTTGGCGGACGTGGCCGTCGCTGCGTCTGCGGGGCCATCCACTTCGGCGGCATGGGTGGAGGCTGCGGCCAGCGTGGCTGCAATCAGGACAGCGAGGGTGTTCAGGACAGGCGAGTGGGCGGCAGGCATGGGGGCTCGTGGGGGTGGGCCGGAGACACACCTCCATTCAAAGACCCCGGCCAGCGCCGCAACAGCGGATATCGCGTCACCCAGCCGTCATATCCGGCCAGCCACATGACCGCTGGTAATGACCTTACGCAGCAACTCATGCGACCGGCACTTGTAGAGCCGAGCCCATGCTCGGCTGACCTTCCATGCCTACCGCCCGGGGCGGCATTGAGCCGAGCATGGGCTCGGCTCTACAGGCCATATGCCAGGTCGATATCACCTGATGCCGCCACGACACGCTGCCGCGGGCACCTTCGCCGGTAGCATCAGGCCATGAGCATCGACCCGACCGCGCCCACCGTCGCCATCGTGGCCTGCCACGGCCAAGGGCTGTTCGAGTTCGGCTGCGCGGTCGGCCTGTTCGCGCCCATCCGCCCGGAACTGGGCGTGGCCTGGTACCGCACCCAGCTCTGCGCCGGCGAGCCCGGTGCGCTGCGCATGCTCGGCAGTGCACAGGTGCAGCTGCCCTGCACGCTCGATGCGGTCGATGACGCCGACATCATCGTCATCCCTGGCTGGCGCGAGCCCAGTGAGCGCCCGCCACAGGCGCTGCTGGATGCGCTCATCCGCGCCCACGCGCGCGGCGCGCGCATTGCGTCCATCTGCTCGGGCGCATTTGTGTTGGCCTGGGCCGGCCTGCTCGATGGCCGCCAAGCCACCACGCATTGGCGGCTGACCGAGGCGCTGGCGCGTGACTTCCCGCGCATCCACGTGCGCGAGGATGTGCTGTACGTCGATACCGGCGACATCATCACCTCGGCCGGCTCGGCCACCGGCATGGACATGATGCTCCACATGGTCCGCAAGGATTATGGCGCGCGCGTGGCCAACCTCGTGGCCGAACGCCTGGTGCTGGCGCCATGGCGTGATGCCGAGCGCAGCCAGCGCGTCAGCCGGGCCATTCCCAATGGCGAGCCCACGCGGCTGGCCAGGCTGATGGAATGGATGCGCCACAACCTGCGCGAGACCCATTCGCTGGCCAGCCTGGCCGAACAGGCTGCGCTGAGCCAGCGCACGCTGCAGCGGCAGTTCCTTGAAGCCACCGGCCTGTCCCCCATCGACTGGCTCATCCGCGAGCGCGTGGCGTTTGCCCGCGAACTACTGGAAACCACCGACCGGCCACTACAGTGGATCGCCGAGCAGGCCGGATTTGGATCGCAGGAATCGTTCCGCCGTCATTTCCGCAGCCAGGCGGCCGCCAGCCCGACCGAATACCGTAGCCAGCATCGCAACGGGATCGGGGCGGACCGGCTGGTCGGCTGCTGAGTGCCTCCTCAACCGGCTTTCCACGGCGTCACCACCGCTGCAAGATAGGGGCTGGCCCCGCACTGCCGATGGAACGGTGATGACAGACAGCCCGTACCGGAACTACCGCGTTGGCATCGGCGTGTCGCTGCTGCTGGCCGCGCTCATCGCCACCCTTTCGCTCATCGCGGTGGCGACCCCCAACCTGGGCTGGGGCGTCGTGGCGCTGATCACCGTGGCGATCTGGATCGGTGTCCCGTTGCTGCTGGTCCTGCTGCTGGCGTGGCTGCGCTACATGGTGCGGCAGCGCGGGCGCGTGCCCGGCCGCGTACACGCATGGATGTTCCTGCCCACCCTGGCGGCCGCGCTCATCATTCCGTTCTGGGAGTCCGTACAGCACAGCTGGGCCAACATGGTGGGCGGGTCGCGTGACCCTGTTGCCGAGCTGCACATCAATCTCAGCGGTCAGCCGCTGTGGCTGGACACCTCGCCGTATGCGTCCACCGGCTCCGGCGCTGGCCCGGACCTGCCCATGCAAGGCGATACGCCCGAGCGCTTCATGGCCTTCCGCCGCTATCCCAATGCGCAGTCCGATGTGGACAGCGCGTTTCCGTACCAGGACGCGCGCCTGAAGCGCTCCGTGGAACACTACCGGTACGCCACGCCATCCGGCGATCGCGCCGTCACCGAGGTGCCACTGGTCCGCCGGCCGTATCCGGACACCACACGCTTCAACGCCGGATGGCGCATCACAGGCGCACCCGAGCTGGTACACCTCTACTACCACTACAGCGATCATGTGGAGGTCGTACCTACGCTCGCGCGCCTCAGCGGATCGGCTGCCGACCATCTGCGGCGCAGCCGCTTCGAGGGCCTGGTGCTGTTCAGGATCCACAACTATGGCCACGCGCCCATCGTGCGGATGGAGGCCGATAGCATCGCGCTGGACATCGGTGACAAGGCCATCGAGAACATCCCGGCGATGCCTGCGGATTGCACCGCCTATGGCTATCCGGCCGGCGTCGCGCTGCTGCCACTCGACCAGCCTCTGCAGGTGCGCTGGCAGACCGTCGATGCACCCACGCGGTGGCACAGCGCGCGTGTGCAGGTGCCTGCGTTCCGGCAGGCGCAGCCGTTGCAGGGACAATCCACGTTGCAGCACGTTCTGCTGTACGTCCTGCCTGACGGCACGCTGGCCGCCGAACGCTACGCCGAAGTGTTCGACGGCGACACGCAGCGCGGCATCAAGGCCACCGGCCTGCCGGCCAGTGCTGCCGCCTTCGCGCGCTGTGGCAGCGCCCGCGCTGGCTACAGCGAGCGTGCCGGCGCCGTGCTGGCTGACTGATCCGCAGCGCTGGCGGTCCCAGCCGAGCGCTCGTGCAGCGCGCACCGGAGTCAACTTCGCCGGGCATGGCCTGGATTGCCCGGGCAGGCTTCTACCCTGCCCTCAATGCGATGACACATACACCGCGTCCACCGGCGCCGGCGGCAGCGCGAAGCTGCGCCGCATCCGCGCCACCTCGGCCGCCGGTGGCAACCCGAACAGCCGCTTGAACTCGCGATTGAACTGCGACGGGCTGGCATAGCCCACCCCCTGCGCCGCCGCCTCGGCAGTCATGCCCTGCCGCAGCATCAGCAGCCGCGCCTGGTGCAGCCGGGTCGACTTCACGTACTGCATCGGCGATGTACCGGTGATGGCACGGAAATGCTCATGGAAGGTCGGCACACTCATCTCCGCCTCCACCGCCAGCGCATCCACATCCAGCGCCATAGCGTAGGCCGCATGGATATGCCGCAGCACCTTGCCGATGCGCCCGAAGCGCCCGCGCATCGCCAGCGCCTCACGCATCG